>MDSW01036764.1_pt1 | contig 16569 bp, 15 predicted proteins | sample 811171 | NCBI WGS metagenome assembly MDSW01 (sample SAMN05326641, study PRJNA326480) | marine metagenome | isolation source: seawater | place: Atlantic Ocean: North West | collected 2012
AATTAATATTTTTAAATTCAAATGAAATTTAAAAATATTTAAAAAATAAAAATTTGATTTTTGATTGTAATAAAATTTATCTAATAAATGATCATGATAATATCTATCGATAAAATCGAAAGAAGGCAGTTTAAAACAAATATCAAACCTACGAATAAATTTTGAGAATAAAAAAATTTTTTTTTCAAATATAATAGAAATTTTGTTATCTGGTGTGGATTTTAATGGAAAACCAAATTTATCTAAATATTTTGTGAACTTTGTCATACTTGATAAAATAACTGCTATTCTTTATACAGCAAATATTGCAATAATACTTTTTTATATACACCAATTTTTTTAAAATAATTTATTATTAAAAAATGAGTATTAAAGAAAATTTTGATTTAGTCATACTTGCTGGTGGGAGAGGCACAAGAATCTCAAGATTTACAAAGAAAATACCTAAGCCTTTGTTGAAAATTAATAATCTTCAATTTATTCAATATTTAATTAATTTTTACTCAAAATATCCATTTAGAAAAATCTTTATTTTAACAGGATATAAGGGAGAAAAATTTAATAAATTTAATAAATCTCTCTCAAACTTAATTCCTATTGAATGCATTAAAGAAAGAAAAAAATTAGATACAGGTGGTGCTCTCTATCAATTGAAAAATAAAGTGCAAAAAAATTTTATTTTAATTAATGGCGATAGTTTTATTGATTATGATATTAAAAAATTTATACAAAAAAAATTATCCCAAAAATATATAGGTAAAATCCTACTTATTAATCATTTGAATAACAAGTCAAATAAAAAACTAAATAACCTAAAGATTTTAAATAATGATGACATTGTTTTAAATGGAAAGCTAATGAATGCAGGTGTATATCATTTTAATCGTAAAATATTTAAATACCTAAAACCAAATAAAAGTTCTCTAGAAACTGAGATATTGCCTTATTTAATTCAAAAAAAACTTTTTAAAGGTTTTTACGTTAAAGAAAAATTATTAGACATTGGTTCCTATGCAAATCTAAATAAAGCAAAAAAGTTTTTAAAAAAATATGTAAATAGATTTTCAGTATTTTTAGATAGAGACGGTGTTGTCAATAAAGATTTAAATTATGTATATAAAATTAAAGATTTTGTTTTTAGAAAGAATGCAATAAAAGCTCTTAAATATTTAAATAAAAATAATATTAATATTTTTATAGTTACAAACCAGGCTGGCATTGCAAAAGGATACTACACAGAAAAAAAATTTTTTAACTTAAGTAATTATATAAGAAAAGTTTTGCTACGTAAAAATATATATATTAATGACCTTGAATACTGTCCATATCATCCTTTAGGAAAAATTAAAAAATATAAAAAAAAATCTAATTTTAGAAAACCTGGAAATTTAATGTTAGAAAAAATTATAAAAAAATGGGGCATTAAAACTAGTAAATCAGTTATGATAGGCGATAAAATAAGTGATAAAAAAGCCGCTAGCAAAAGCAAAATATATTTCGAATATGTTGAAAAAGATTTGTTTAAACAACTAAAAAAATTAAATAAGAAATTAAATTAATAATTATTTTTAAATTTAACATCTGTAAATTTAAATAATTGTATCAATTCCTCTATTCCATCTTCAATTCTTACCTTGGGTTTAAATCCAGCTTTTTCAATTTTTTTATTACTTACGTAATAATCTCTTTTATCTGGGTCAGATTTATTTTTTATTATATTAATCTTTAAATCTTTCACTTTTTTTTTAATTTTTTTTGCGAGGGCATATTTTGTTAAATTTGCGTTTGAAAGACCTAAATTATAAGTACCTCCTTTAAGTTTATTAAAATTATTAATTGCAAAAATAAATGCAGAAACTACATCGCTGATATGTATGAAATTTCTTCTAAAATATGGTTCAAATAAGTCAAGCTTCCTATCTTTAACGGCTCTTTCCACAAAATTATTTACTAGTAAATCTGTTCTCATTCTATATGAATAACCAAATACAGTTGCCAATCTAAAACAAACAGAATTTTTAAATTTTAAAACAATTTTTTCGGCCTCTGCCTTGGTAACACCATATAAAGAAATTGGATTAAGTGGTGAATTTTCATCACAATATTTATCTTTTTCCCCAACCCCATATCCTGAATTAGATGTTGGATAAATTAATTTTTGATTTCTTTTTAATTTTTTAACTAATAAATTAATTGAATCTAAATTTGTAATTTTTGTATTTTTTTTAAATTTTTCACAGAGTGGCGCTCCAACTAATGCCGCCAAAGGAAATATAATGTCCTGTTTTTTTATTATTTTACTTATAGTTTTAATATCTCTTATGTCTCCTTTTATAAATTTGAAATTTTTTTTACCAAATAAATGAGATAAAGAATTCTTATCGTATTTTAATAGATCTACTGCAGTTACATTGTAATTTAAAGAAACTAACTCTGTTGATAACATTGAGCCTAAATAACCTGCTGCACCAGTTATCAAAATATTTTCTTTTTTCATTTTATATTCCTTCTACATTCATTTAATAATTTTTCTACAGAAGCATTAAAACTTACTTTAGTCTTCCAACCAGTGTGTGACTTAAATTTTTTAGAACTAGCAATTTGTAAGGTAAGATCTTGTGGTCTTAATAAAGACTTATCAAGTTTAGATAATATTTTCTTTTTAGCTAATTTTTTGAGTTTTATTAGGAAATCTTTTACAGAAATAACTTTATCTCCTCCTATATTGTATATTTCTCCTACTCTTCCTTTTGTTGCAGCCAACCAATAAGCGGACATAGCATCATCTATATCAACAAAAGTTCTCACACTATTTAAATTTCCATGTTTTAAATATTTAATTTTATCTTTTTCACATAAAGCAATTTGATTTGCAAAAGCTGTTTGAAAAAGATTCATTCTTCTTGCATTGGTATAAGAAAACATTCTTGTTATAATAACTCTAAGTTTAAATGATTTATGATAAACTTGAGAAATTAAATCTTGGTAAACTTTTGTAACTGCATATGGATTAATTGGTGCGATTTTTTGTTTTTCTGTAATCGGCATATATTGTTTAGAAACATTTCCATAGACTTCCGAAGTACTACAAATCATTATTATTGGATCAACTTTTAATTGTCTTATAGCTTCAAGTAAATTTACTGTTATTATGTTATTATTTTTTGCATGTTCTATTGGAAAGTCAAAAGAACCTCTAACATCAGCATTTGACGCCAAATGAAAAATTACATCAGGTTTTACATAATTGATTTTTTTTTTTAACAAATTAAAGTTTTTTAAATCAACTTTGTGAAAAATTATTTTATTTTTATACTTTTGCTGCAATAATTTTTTATAACCATTCGATCTAAAAAACCCAAACACTTTAGTTTTTTTAGATGTATTTAAAATATATTCTGCAAGATAACTTCCACCAGAACCTGTTATTCCTGTAATCAAGCATCTTTTAAATTTTCTAATCATATTTAATATTGTTTAGTATCTTGCATAATTTAATGATTTTGTTTGGTTTAAGCGTGGGATAGTTTCCAATGTAATATCCAAAAAAATGAATATGGTCCACTTGTTTATAATCTTTAAGATCAACTTTTTTTAAATAATTTTTCAAATAAGGTTGTCTCAACTGATTACCACCTCCAGCATTACCTCTTCTAAATTCAATTTTATTTGTTTTCATTGTTTTTTCTAAAATATTTCTATTTTTATAATTTGCTTTTTTTAATATTAATGGAAATGCATAATTTGAGCTGCCTTTTAATTCAAAATCATTTCTATAAAAATTTCTATTGATGTGTTGTAAAAACAATTTAAAATTTCTTGATCTTAATTTATTATTTTTATCAATACGCTTTAATTGATTTATGCCTATAACAGCTGGTATTTCTGTATTTCTAACATTGTAAGCTGGATATAAAAAAATAAATTTAGGAGATAAATGTTTAAATTTGTTTTGTAATTTTTTTTCATAAGATTTATTTCCACTCTCTCTTAGCATTCCATGTGATCTTAACATTCTGGCTATTTCATAAATTTTTTTATTATTAGTGCAAATCATACCCCCTTCTACTGTTGACATATGATGGGCATAGTAAAAAGAAAAATTGGATATTAGCCCATATGAACCAAGTTTTTTATCTCTAAATGTCGCTCCGTGAGACTCACAGACATCTTCAATTAAAATTATTTTCTTTTTTTTTAAAATTTTTAATAAATTTTTACTTAATCCATTAAAACCCTGTGCATGTGTTAAAAAAACAGCCACAGTTTTTTTGCTTATTTTTTTAATTATTTCTCTTTCATCCATACATAAATTTTTAGGATTTATGTCTGCAAAGATTGGCTTAAAATTACTTTGTATTACCGCAGCTACATCTGATATCCAAGTCAAAGGTGGAACAATTATTTCACCTGTTCCATATAAAATTTTTAAAATTTGAAGTGTAAGTAAATTTGCTGAAGAACCAGAATTAACAAAAACACTGTATTTAACTTTAAGCCATTGTGACCATAATTTTTCAAATTTATTTACTTGATGTGACTGTGTAAAAATTCTCTTTTTATTTTTCTTTAAAAATTTAATTACTTCATTAACATCCGATTGGTCTATATTATTATCCATTAAAGGATGCGAAAATTTATTCATATTAAACTTTGTTCCAAAACTTTAATAATTTATGCTTAATAAAAAATTTAATTAAATTTTTGTATAAAATTATATAAACTAAAAATTTATTTGAACCAAATTTTAAAGATATTTCTTTTTGTTCAGTGTAAGCTAAAATAGCATTTTTATATGAATTTCCCCCAATTCTAAAAAAATAAAATACATTTGTATTTCTTTTAAAAGAATACCCTTTTTTGTACAAGTTTAACAAAAAAAAGTATGCAGAAGCCAGTTTATAATTCTCTGGAAATAATCCCTCTTTTAAGACTGAACTTTTAGCCATCCAACCAATATCTGGAGAAGCATTATGATAAATTAAATTTGTAAAGTCATCTTTTTGTATAATAACTTTCTGTACATTATTTAATATTGATCCAAAATTTGGAAAAGCAATATCAGCACCTTTTTTTAATTCTGCTATTAATGAAGATAAGTAGTTTTTTTCACCTAGCATGTCGTCAGAATTCAAAAGACAAAAATATTGAGTTTCTACTTTTCTCATACATTTGTTAATTCCATCTTCGGCGCTACTATCTGAATTAGAAATTATAGTTGATTTAAAATTATATTTTTTAATTATATCTAAAGTTTTATCTTCTGAAGATCCATCTGCTATAAATAAATAAAAATCTTGGAAATCTTGATCTTTTAAAGAATTAAGAAAAATATCTATATTCTTTTCTGAATTTTTTGTAGGCAAAATAACCGTCAATTCAGTCATCTTGATTTTTACTATTGAAAATTATTTTTGAACCTTCTTTTTCAAATTTAAAAGAAATTAAAGGAAATTTACTAAATGCTCTTTTAAAATTTTGCAATTTATCTTCTGAAATATAAAATAAAAAAAAGCCCCCACCTCCTGCTCCAAGTATTTTTCCACCCAAAGAGCCACATTTTATTGCTTTTAAATAAATATCATCAATTAAGTTTGAAGAAATATTTTTACTTAACTCTTTTTTTTTATGCCAACTTTCATTCAATAAATCTCCAAAATCGTCTAGCTTACCTCTCCTTAAGTAGTTTTTAGCTTTATCTACATAACTCTTTATTTCCATCATTTGTATTTTTTTTTCTGATGTTAGCCTGTCAACATAAGTCTTTGCAATATCGTTAGCTCGTCTTTGGTTTCCAGTATATAAAAGTACTAGCCTATTATTTAATTTTGTTTCAATTTTTTTATCAATTTTTAAATTTTCAATAATATGAGAACCATTTTTTAAAAATTTGATAGAATTAAAGCCTCCATAAGAAGCCGCGATTTGATCTTGAGAACCAACTATCTCTTTTAATATTTTTTGCTCAAAATTTAGACTCTCTTCAGCTAATTTTTTTTTTGAAAGTCTAAGATTTTGGATATTAAACAAGATATTGATACAACCAACAATGAATGATGAGCTTGATCCCATTCCACTTTGAGCAGGCAAATCACCATCGTAGTGTAACTCTAATCCTTTTTTAAATTTTATATGCTTAAGTAATTTTCTTACAACAACATGCTGTATTTGATTTATATTTTTTGCCAATTCAATTTTAGAATAAACAATTCGATATTTGTGGTCAAAAAATTCTGGAAGATATCTACAAGTCAAATAAATGTATTTATCAATCGTGGTTGATATAACCTCTCCTTCATATTTTTTGTACCAGAAAGGATAATCAGTGCCGCCCCCAAAAAAAGATATTCTATATGGTGTTTTGCTAATTAACATTTTTTGATTTTAGATATGCTATATTCTGATATACAAATAATTAGTTTAAATTACAAAAACAATTTTGATGACAGTTGCAGAGTTTATCTCATATTTTCTGAAAAAAAATTCAGTTAAAAATATTTTTATGCTCACAGGTTACGGTGCAATGTATCTTAACGATGCAATTAAAAAATCAGGTATCAAATATTACGCTACCAGAAATGAGGCTACAGCTCCAATTATGGCTGAGGCTTATGCTAGAATAAAAGGGGGTGTTGGCGTTGCGTGCGTTACTGCGGGTCCAGGAGCCACTAATGCGATCCCAGGATTAGCTGAAGCTTTTGTGGACTCAGCACCTATATTAGTGATTTCTGGTCAAGTTGATTTAAAACAAACGACATATAACACTAAGTTAAAAGATATAAGAACATTTGGTACTGCTGAAATAAATATAATTCCAATTATAAAACCTTTAACTAAATATGCAGAAATTGTTAAAAATCCAAATGATATTAAATATATCTTAGAAAAAGCTTTTTATACTGCCCTAGATAAAAGACCAGGTCCAGTTTGGATTGATATTCCATTAAATATACAAAAATCTGAAATAGATTTAAAAAATTTAAAAAGTTTTAAAAAAGAAAAGATAAAATCTAATAACAATAAAAAAAAAAATAAAAAAAATTATTAATTTTCTAAATTTCAAAAAAAAACCAATTATTATCTGTGGTGGTGGTGTAAAGGCAAGTGACACTTATAATCAGATAAAAAAAATCGCTAAATTAAAAAAAATACCAATCTTTTTTTCTAGAGCTGCTCAAGACTTAGATAATCATAATCAAAATTTAATCATGGGCATAGCAGGAATTAAGGGATCAAGATACTGTAAAAAAATTATGCAAGAGGCTGATTTGGTGTTGGGATTTGGTTGTAGATTTTCTCCACAACTAGTGGGTCATGAGTTTGAAGTTTTTAAAAATGCAAAAGTAATTTCAATAGATGTTTCTAAAGATGAGTTAACTAAAAAAGGAATTAAGATTAATCTTAAAATTAACCAAGATTTAAAATTTTTTGTTCCAGACTTAGTTTCTCAAATCAAAAAAATAAAGAAAAATATCAAATATAATAGTTGGTTTAAATATTGTAATAATCTGAAAAAATCTTTGGATATAAAAAATATTATAAAAAAACAAAATCCTATCGATCTTTACTATTTTATGAACCAATTGGGTAAATTTTCTAAATCAAAGAACATACTAGTTACGGATGCTGGTTCAAATTACTATATTGGAGGACAAGTTTGGAAATTTGAGAATAAACAAAAAGAGATTGCATCTGTTACGAATGCTGCAATGGGGCTTTCTGTTCCTCTTGCAATAGGATCTGCAATAGCAGAACCTAATAAAGAAATATTAGCTGTTACTGGTGATGGATCTTTGGAGTTAAATATACAGGAACTTAAAACTATTTCACATTATAATTTGAATATAAAATTATTTGTTATTAATAATGGCGGATACGTTTCAATGCATAACTGGGCTGATACTTTTTTTAAAGGAAGAAGGGTCGATAATCCAATTGATACAGGAGATGGAACTTTAAATTTCAAAAAAATTGCTCAGGCATTTGATCTAAACTATTATAAAATTTTTGACTATAAAAAAATAAATAAAGATTTGCTTAAAATTACAAAAAACAAGAAACCTATTTTAGTTGAGGTAATGACTGACAATATGCAGCAAATATATGATGCATTTAAAGATTATTAAAAAATAATGAAATTAGATATTCTATTCATACATCCAAATGCCTCAAAAAAAATTTATCAAGATTTAAGCAAAGATCATTCGGCAATTGAACCGCCTATCTGGGCTGGAATGTTAAATAACGCATGTCTACAAAGAGGTTTTAAAAGCGAAGTACTAGATTGCGAGGTATTAAGGTATGATTATCAAAAAAGCTCTGAAACTATCAATGATATTGACCCCAAAATTGCATGCTTTGTTGTATATGGTCAACAACCCTCAGCTTCCTCTCAAAATATGGAGGGAGCGGTTGGAATTTCAAAAAAATTAAAAGATTTAAACCCAAATATGAAAATTCTTTTTGTTGGTGGTCATGTTGCGGCCTTACCTTATGAAACACTAGAAAAGGAATATTCGATTGATATTGTTGCATGTAACGAGGGTGTGTATTCAATATTAAATTTGCTTGAACTTCAAAACCTCAAAACAGAAAACTTAAAAAAAATAAAAGGAATTTTTTTTAGAAATGAAGAGGGTTTTATTGAAAAAAATGAGTCTGAAAAAATAGTATCCAAAAAAGATTTAGAGACAGTTTTGCCTGGTGTTTCTTGGAGTGCTTTGCCAAATTTAAAAAATTATAGAACCGCAGGTTGGCATTCTTGGTCAAATGAAACAGTTAAACAACCTTTTGCGGCTCTATACACAAGTCTAGGATGTCCGTATAAATGTTCTTTTTGTATGATAAATATAATTAATAGAACTGATAATTCCAAAGATATATCATCACAAAATTCAAATATTTTTAGATGGTGGTCTCCAGAATTTATTATTAAGCAATTTGATTATTTTGCTGAACAAGGAGTAAAAAATATAAAGATAGCTGATGAACTTTTTGTTTTAAATCCAAACCATTTTTTAAAAATATGTAAAATGATAATCGAAAGAAAATATAACTTTAATATTTGGGCTTACTCAAGAATAGACACATGCAAACCTGAATATTTAGAAGTTTTAAAAAAAGCTGGAGTAAACTGGTTGGGTCTGGGAATCGAAAACCCAAGCAATGTGATAAGAAAAGATGTTCACAAAGACGCTTTCAAAGAAGTAAAAATTATTGATTTTGTAAAAATGATACAAAATCATGGTATAAATGTTGCAGCTAATTATATTTTTGGGCTTCCTAATGAAACTGAAGACTCAATGAAATTTACTCTTGATTATGCTTTAGAGACTAACTCAGAAATGGCAAATTTTTATTCTGCTATGGCTTACCCAGGAAGTCCATTATTTTTAGAGGCTAGAAAAAATGGAACGCCATTGCCAGAAAACTATGCAGGATTTAGCCAACATTCATACGATACTCTTAACTTGCCTTCAAAAAATTTAACCTCTAGGCAAATTTTATCTTTCAGAGATCATGCTTGGGAAAAATATCACTCTAATAGTAAATACTTATCCTTGGTAGAATTAAAATTTGGTAAACCTGCAGTTGAAAATATTAAAAGTTCTTTAAAAATTAAATTAAAAAGGAAAATATTAGAAAATTAAAAATATATTAATGAATAAATTTCGATTAAATATATTTAAAAAAGCTGCGATTAGCAGATGTTTTGACCAAAATGTATTTAAATACATAAAAGCAAAAAAAATAAATTTTCCAGTTTATTTATCAGCTGGGCAAGAATATGTAGCAGCATCTATAGCAGAATTCTGTAAATATAAAAAAATTAAACCTCAATTGTTTGGGCAACACAGAGGACATTCAATTTATTTAAGTTTTGGAGGGGAAATAAATCTATTAATTAAAGAAATGCTTGGTTTAAAAGATGGATGTACATACGGTATGGGAGGATCTTTATCCATACATTCAAAAAAAATAAATATGTACGGACATGATGGGTTCATGGGAAGCAATGCTCCTATAGGAGTTGGATCAGCTTTTGCAAATAGAAAACCAACAATAATATTTTTAGGAGATGCAGCACTTGAAGAGGATTATGTATTAGCTTCTTTAAGTTGGGTTGCAAAAAAGAAATTACCTGTTCTTTTTGTTATTGAAGATAATGATTTTGCAGTTTTAACCAAAAAAAGCGATAGAAGAGATTGGACAGCAAAAAAGGTTGCGGAAGCTTTTAATATTGAAGCTTTTGATACTAAAGATAATCCACTTAAAATATTAAAAATAATGAGTAAATATAATTTTAATTATCCTAGATTAATAAATATTAGAACTAACAGACTTTATTGGCATTCAGGTGCTGGAGTAGATAAGGAGAATATATTTGACAGACTAAAATCAGAAGAAAAAATTTTAGGAAGAAATGCGGAACTTTATTATAAAAATATTAACAAAACAATTTCAAAATCATGGAAAAGTATCTTAGAGAAACTATAAAAGAGATTACAAAAGAACATTTAAAAAAAAACAAAAGTTTTGTTTTTGGTCAAAATCTAACCGGAGTTGGTTGGGTAGACAACACACTTCCAAAATTATATGAAAAAGATGGAGTTATAGAATTACCGATGGCCGATGTAGCTGGAGGAGGAATAGTTACTGGCGCAGCACTTCAAGGAAGAAGACCAATATACATAATTAGATACCAGGGATATAACTGGTTTAACTGTATCTTTATTGTAAATTATGCATGCAAATCAAATGATATCTGGAAAAGACCATGTCCAATTTTTATTAGAGGTATTTCATTAGAGGGATCCATAGGTCCAGTAGCTGGTTCAAGTCATATCTCAATTTTTTATAAAATGCCCGGAATAAAAATTTTTAGCCCAATGACGAGTAAAGAATATAAAGCTGTTTATAAAAAATTTATGAAAGACGATAGCGTTTATTATATTTCAGAACATAGAAAAAGTTATAATTACAATATATCCCTAGATGATTATTTGCCTAAAAATCCTGATATTATTTTAATGCCAAACTCTGTAACTAGATTTGAGGCATCAAAAGTTGTTGATCATTTTAAAAAAATATCAAAAAGAATCAAAATTGGAATAATTCACTTAAAACAACTAAAACCTTTTTCTCTAAGCAAAAAAATAGTTAAATATATTAATTCTTCAAAAAAAGGTGTGCTAATAACAGACAACGATTATGAAGATGGTTTGCCAAGAATATTATCTGGAAAAATTAATGAGATAACCTCAAATAAAATTCACATATTAGGTCTAAGAAATAGAACTGCGGGACATCATAAAAAAGTAGATAATTTACCTCCTGATGCAAATAAAATAATAAAATTTATTAAAAATAAGATAAAAATTTAATAAGATTATGATTAATATACTTATAACTGGTTCAGCAGGGTTTATAGGTTTCAATTTACAAAAATATTTATCAAAATATTATAGAGTTGTTGGTTGTGATAATTTAAGTTCTGTATCAAAAAAAACACAAAAACTTAGATTAAATCAAATAAAAAAAAGTAAACTTAAATTTATTAAAATAGATTTAAATAACTCTCAAAATTTAAAAAAAAAACTCAAAGGGTATAGATTTGATTTGATTATTCACCTAGCCGCAACTCCTGGAGTAAGAGTTTCTCAGACTTTCCCTCAAAGTACAATTTCAAATAACCTAATTTCTTTTATAAATGTTTTTGAATATGCAGTACAAAATAATATCAACAAAGTATTTTATGCGTCCTCTAGTTCTGTTTATGGAAATAATAAATCATTCATAGAAAAAAATACAAAACTAGACCCAACGTCTATTTATGGAGTATCAAAAGTTGCAAATGAATATTTAGCCAGAACCTATAATAAACTTTATGATATAAGTTCTGTAGGCTTAAGATTTTTTACAGTTTATGGTTCTTGGGGAAGAGAGGACATGTCATATTTCAAATTTTTTAACGACATATATCAAAAAAACCAAATAGAAATATATGGTGATAAGCGCTCAAAAAGGTCATTTACCCACATAAATGATATTATAATTATGATAAATAAATTAATTAGCAAATTCGAGAAGAAAAAAAATTTTTTGGAAGTTGTAAACTTAGGTAATGATAAAACAAGATCATTAAAAGAATTGGTTGAAATAATAAAAATTAAAACAAAAAAATCTTTCAAAGAAAAAAAAACAACTAGAAATAAAAGTGATGCAATATTTACGTCCTCAAATAATAAAAAAATTTATTCATTAATAAAATATAAGCCCAAGGTAAATTTAGAAAACGGTATTGACCAATTTTATAAATGGTATTTAGAAAAAATATTAAAAAACAAAAAAAAAAATTAACAAATTTTTTGATATAAATGCTCAATAAATTATTTGCTATATTATTTATTTTACGAGAAATTATTTTCAAAATAAGTTGGAAAGAAACGTTTCTACTTATTCAAAATTCTCTATCCAGGCCAAAGATTAAATTTAGCAAAAATAGAAAATTAAAAAAATATTCAATAAAGAATGACACTTTAACAAAGAATTTTCATGAACCCCATTTTAAAAAAATAGTAAGTATTTTAGTTAAAAAAAATTTTAATTGTTTGGATATTGGTGCCCATATCGGAATGCATTCAATAATTTTATCAAAAAAAGTAGGGAAAGGGAAAATTTTTAGTTTTGAGTCTGACTCATTAATTTTTTCTCTATTTCAATTAAATATATTAAAAAACAATTTTAAAAATATAATTCCTTTTAAATTAGCAGTAACAAACAAAACAGGAAGAAGTATGAGTTTATCCAAACTGAATTATGAAAATAAAAATTTAAATACTGGTGTAACTGGGATCGAATTAAATTCTTCTTATAACTCAGGTAACAATAGTGCTTCTGTGAAAATTGATAAATTAAGTTTTCCTAAAATTAGTTTCGTAAAAATTGATATTCAAGGCTCAGAATTTTTAGCATTATTAGGTATGAAAAATTTAATTAAAAAAGATAGACCATTATTTTTTATTGAAATTGAAGAATATTATTTATCGAAAATGAATGCTTCTTCAAAAAAAATATTCAATTTTTTTAATAAAAAAAATTATAGTTTATTCCATATACAAACATCATCTATGGCAGATTATCTTTGTATACCAAATGAAAAATTAAGTAGCTTCGAAAATAAAATTGTAAATAAACTTAAATTAGCCTTAATTAAAATTTAAGTTTACTTTATTTTAAAACCTTTAAGAATTAAAACTCCTAAGAAACCAATCAATAAAGAAAGAAATGTAAAGAAAATAAAAATTAAAAATAAAGTTTTTAAAAGTAATATTTGTTTAAAAATAAATATTGAGATACTTATGATGCTTAAAACCAGAAATATAATAGAAATAAATAAAAAAAATTTTAATGGGTTATAAAAAATTGTTGCTTCTACGACATACTGTAAAGTTCTTAATGAGTCTCTAAATAATCGGACATGTGTTCCTCTTCCTTCCCTCTTAAGATACTCAATTGGATGATACAAAATTGACATATTTGATGAAAGGTAAGCTAATGTGCTTGTAGTTGTAAAACTAAAGTAATTAGACAATTCTGGAAATAGTTTAACCATATTTTTTTTTGAAAATATTCTTAAACCAGAATTAATATCGTCGATTTTTGAACCAGAAGACCATTCAACTATAAATTTTAGAATGGACCTTAAAAAAGATTTAAACAGAGTTTCATTTAGATTCTTTCCTTTTCTAGATGCAACAACCATATCCACTCCACTTATGGAATTTTTTTTTCTGTTTAAGTATATCTTAATAATTTCGGTAACAGCTTTGGGGCTATAAGTTCCATCTACATCTGTAATAACAACAGCATCATAAGTTGCAAATGTTATTCCAGTTTTTAGCGAAGAACCATATCCTTTATTAATTGAGTGTGAAATAACTTTTACAAAATCATATTTGCTTTTAAGATTATTAAATATTTCTAATGTTTCATCTTTAGATCCATCATTTACTAAAATTATTTCATAGTTGGAATAATTTTCTTTATTTAAATGATTGATTAACTCTTCAATATAATTCGACTCTTTCAGTGATTTAGACTCATTTAAAGCAGGAATTATAATTGAAAACATAATTTTAAAATTTTAGTTTATTATTTAACATCCATTGACTTAATACCATAATTGTAAATAATTTATAAGTATTGTCTTGATTTCCTTTTAAATGATTATCAAAATATTTTATTAATTCAGACTTCTGGAAATGATTTTTTAAGTTTTCTGTAGTCAACAATGAATAGGTTAATTCTTGAAAAATTTTATCCTCTTTAATCCATGAACCGATTGGACTATTAAATCCACTTTTTTTTCTATTTAAGTTTTTTTTACCTACACTATCTCTGAGTATATCTTTCAAAATATACTTTTTGTTAAATAATTTTAATTTAAATCTTATCGGCAGAGAACAGCAAAATTCTATAATTTTCGTGTCTAGGAATGGAATTCTACTTTCTTGAGAATGGTGCATTGTAGTCCTATCAACTTTATACAATATATCGTTTGGAAACCATGTTATAAGATCTATGAACATATGTTGATCTAAATAATTTAAATCTTCTACAAGTTTATATTTTTCAAAAATTTTATTATAATAAAGTTTTTCACTAATATATTTATGTGATAATTTTTTTTTTTCTTTTTCACTGAATATAGATCTCCATAATATATGAGAGATCCTTGAGTCTTGATACAAATTTTCAAAAAATTTATCAATTTTATAATTAAAACTTACTTTTTCATATGGATTTATTGAGTAAAATAATTTTAATACCTTTCCAATGGAATTATTTATAATTGGTGGGATTTTTTCAAAATATATTTTAAATATGTCTGCAAGATAAGTTTCGTATCCACATAACATTTCGTCTGCACCATCTCCTGAAAATACTACTGTAGAATATTTTCTTGAAAACTTAGAAAGATAAAAATTTGATATAAAAGCAGTATCAGCCATTGGTTGGTCCATTGCTTCTACTATTTCTGAAAAATCTAAAGCAATATCTTTTGGACTTGGCATAGAATGACTCTTAAGGTCATGATTAACTTTTTTGGATATATATTCAGCATATTTTGACTCATCATAACTTTTTTCCTTAAACGAAATGTTATGAGCTATCATATTCTGACTTGATAAATTTTTTAAATTCAATGAAATAATACTCGAATCTATTCCCCCAGATAAATATGTTCCAATTGTTACGTCACTATTAGATCTACTTATCAAAGATTTATTCATAAGTTCTGAAAATTGTTCTTTTGCATTTTTAAAATTTAAATTTTTATATCTCTTATTCCTGAAACAATGATCTAGTCTCCAATATATATTTTCTTTAAAATTTTCATGAGTATTTTGATCAAAAGTTAAAAAGCAACCTGGTTGCAATAATGTTATATCTTTAAAAAAAGTTTTTTCAAAAAGAAGATAATTAAAACTTAGATATTGATCAATACTTCTATCATCTAATTCCAAATTTTCTTTAACAGTGTTTATTGAAATAAGACTTTTAACTGTAGATGAAAATATTATTCCACCAAATTTATCTCTAGTATAAAATAAAGGTTTTTCTCCTAGCCTGTCTCTTGCAATATGAAGCTTCTTGTTTTGCTGATCCCAAATAGAAAAAGCGAACATTCCCTCAAGTTTCTCTAATAATTTTTGTAGTCCATAAATTCTGTAGCCAATTAAAATTACCTCTGAGTCACCTTCAGTCTTGAATACATTTTTGCCAAAATTATTATTTATTTCTTCTCTTATCTCTTTATAGTTGTAAATCTCTCCATTAAAAATTAATACATTACCTGTTTTCTCATCTATCAAAGGTTGATTGGAATTATTAGATAGATCAATTATTGATAACCTTCTGTGCACAAAACTTATTATCTCATTTGAAAAATCTCCATAATTATCAGGTCCCCTATTTTGGATATGTATGCTAGCATCTTTTAATAAATTTAATTTGGGTTTAATTTTAAAATTACACCAGCCTAAAATTCCACACACAATTCAGTCTCCGTTAATAACTCTAATAAATTTCGAATTAAAATTATTTATACTTATTTATAAATTTATTAAATCTAAGAATGAACCTATCATATTGATGTACTACATAATATTTTTTTTTTGAAACATTCATCAATGCTCCTTTGTTATTAAATAATAATTTTTTCATATGACCCACTGTAGCTACATAACCATTTGAGTTTGAATAAATTTTTTGAGTTTTGAATATATTTGAATAGACAATATCGTGACAAGCGGGTTGATCTAAACCATACTTTATTTGTCTTACTAAAAAAAAATCTTTAATTGAAAATTTCATTTTCAATTTATCAACTTTTTTTGCCATTAATCTAAAATATTTTGACATCATATTTGATTTTCCAATTACAGTTCCTGAACAGACTATATCTCTTTGTTTAAATTTATTATACTTAATTAAACCTAAAGTTGATTTAATCCAAAGAGAATTAATTTTACAATCCTTTATCTTTCTTGCTTCTTCAAAAAA
>MDSW01146612.1_pt1 | contig 16569 bp, 24 predicted proteins | sample 811171 | NCBI WGS metagenome assembly MDSW01 (sample SAMN05326641, study PRJNA326480) | marine metagenome | isolation source: seawater | place: Atlantic Ocean: North West | collected 2012
ATTGCCTGTGCAAAAATAATAGGCATTACACCAGCTGCATTTACTTTTAAAGGTATGTACTGACGTACTCCTCCATACTGCTTGTTACCATAAACTCTTTTAGCAAAATTAACAGGTATACGTCTTGTCCCCTGAACCAAAAGTATGCTTACAAGTATAACCATAAGTAGAGCTACTATTTCAAATAAAAATTTGATTAAATTACTAGACTCAAATGCTTTTTGAAATTCTCCTACTAAAGCTTGTGGTAATGCTGCTATTATACCTATCATAATCAACAATGATATACCATTACCAACTCCTCTATCTGTGATTTTTTCTCCCAACCACATTACAAAAATTGTACCTGTAACTAAAACGAGTACAGAAGAAAATATAAAAGTTCCTTTTGCTAACAAGAACGCATCTGGAGGCAAAGTACCGTAAAGATTAGCTATATATCCAGGTGATTGAACACTCGTGATAGCTATAGTTAAATATCTAGTTAGATTATTTATTTTTCTCCTTCCACTTTCTCCTTCTTTTTGAAGTTTCTGTAAATAAGGCACAGCTATTGTCATAAGTTGTATTACAATAGAAGCAGATATATATGGCATAATACCCAAAGCAAAAATAGAAGCTTGTGCAAAAGCCCCTCCAGTAAATAAATTTAATAAACCTAACAAACCACTTTCTGCTTGAGCTTGTAAAGCACTCAAACGACTAGGATCAATACCAGGTAATACAACAAAAGAACCTAGTCTATATATAGATATTAAACCCAAAGTAACAAGAATCTTATTTCTTAGATCTTCTATTTTGTATATATTTTTTAATGTACCAAACAAACCCATGTTAATCTATATTAAAATCGCTTTACCTTCTTTTTCTTCTATAGCTTTTTTTGCTGAAACTGAAAATTTATGAGCACAAATTTCAATTTTAGCATCTAATTTACCTCTACCCAAAACTTTAACTAAATCTCCTTTTCTGATCAAACCTAAATCTACCAGATTAGCCAATTCTATCTTGTTTTTAATTTTTTTATTTTTTATCAAATCTTGAATTAAATCTAAATTAATAGGAGTATATTCTTTCCTATTAACATTTTTAAAACCAAATTTAGGTATTCTTCTATTTAATGGCATTTGTCCTCCTTCAAAACCTCTAACTTTTTTGTAGCCAGATCTAGATTGAGCTCCTTTATGACCTTTTCCAGAAGTACCCCCTTTCTTTGAACCTTCACCTCTACCTAATCTTTTAGATTTATGAAGAGAACCTTTAGCTGCTTTTAAATTACTTAAATCCATATTATTTTTTTATTACTTTAACCAAATGTTCTACTTTTTTTATCATACCTAGTATTTGTGGAGTTTCGTTATGTGTAACCTCCATATTCATTTTTTTAAGACCTAGTGCTAACAAAGTAGCTTTTTGATCTTTTGGTCTGTTTATTTTACTTCTAACTTGTTTTACTATAATCTTTGTCATATTTTTTATCCATTAAAAATCTTAGTTACAGATATATTTCTGTCTTTTGAAATTGTATAAGAATCTCTTAAATTATTTAAAGCTTTAAAAGTTGCTTTTACTAAATTATGAGGATTTGAAGAACCCTTAGACTTAGCTAAAACATTCTTAATACCTACAATTTCAAGAACAGACCTCATTGCACCTCCTGCTTTTATACCTGTACCATTTGAAGCTGGCTTTAAATAAACTCTAGAGCCACTAAATTTACTAAATTGTTCATGAGGTATTGTGCCATTTATTATAGGAACCTCTATTAAGTTTTTCTTAGCAGCATTCATTGCTTTCTGGATTGCCACTGTAATTTCTTGGGATTTACCTAAACCATAACCCACAACTCCGCTGTGAGGCTTATTATTTCCTTTATTACCTACTACTACAATAGCTGAAAAGCTAAAATCCCTACCTCCTTTAGTTACTTTTGTTACTCTTTGTATTCCTACAAGTTTTTCTTGCAGTTCCCCAACATCTTTTGCTTTTATATTTTTTCTCATATTAATTAAAATTTTAAACCTCCTTTTCTTGCTCCATCAGCCAAATACTTTATTCTTCCATGATACAAGTAACCACTTCTATCAAATTTCACTTCTTCTATACCTTTACTTTTTGCTTTTTTAGCAATATCTTCTCCTATTTTAAATGCTTGTTCTTTTTTATCTGATTTGTTTTTTATTTTTAAAGAATTTGAAGAAACCAAAGTAATCTGCTTAACATCATCTATTATTTGAGCATAAATCTCTTTGTTGCTTCTAAAAACTGATAATCTAGGACAAGTTGATGATCCTGTTATTTTACTCCTAACCTTATCTCTTATTTTTTTTCTTCTATTTATTTTTAAATCTTTCATTTTATTTTATTTTGCTGCTGCTGTTTTACCTGCTTTTCTTCTTATTTGTTCACCAACATATCTAACACCTTTACCTTTATAAGGTTCTGGTTTTCTTAATGACCTAATTTTAGCTGCTACTAAACCTAACAACTCGTTGTCAGATGAAGAAAGCTTTATCCTTGGGTTTTTACCTTTATCGTTAATAGCCTCTACTTTTACTTCTTTTGGTATTTCAAAAATAATGTTGTGCGAATAACCTAATGTAAGCTCCAATTTTTGTCCCTGACAATTAGCTCTATAACCTACACCTACTAATTCTAGTTCCTTCACAAAACCTTTAGTTAAACCTACTACCATATTAAATAACAGTTGTCTAGTAAGACCATGTAAGGATCTAATATTTTTATTGTTTGAATCTCTTGAAACAGATATAATTCTAGACTCTTGATTATATGTTATTTTTAAATCTTGACTAAAAACCTTAGTTAATTCTCCTTTAGAAGATTTAATAGCAACCTTATTTTCTTCACTTATAGTGAACTCTATTCCTTCTGGTAATATTATTGGTAAATTTCCTATCCTTGACATAATTTATAAATTCATTTTAATAAACATAACAGAGAACTTCTCCTCCAATATTTTTAATTTTAGCCTCTTTGTTAGTCATCACTCCTTGTGATGTTGTTAATATAGCAATGCCTAATCCATTAATAACACGTGGTAAATTTTGAGAACCTGAATATTTCCTTAAGCCAGGTTTACTAACTCTACTTATGTTTTTTATAACAGGATCATTGTTGTCATTATATTTTAATGCTAATTTAATGACACCTTGTTTCTTGTCTTCAACAACTTTATAATCAATTATAAAACCTTGATCTTTTAATATTCTCGCTATTTCTGATTTTATCCTAGAATTAGGAGACTCAACCAATCTATGTTTAGCTCTTTGAGCATTTCTTATTCTAGTTAAAAAATCTGCTATCGTATCTGTATACATATCTTTATATTAATTAAATTACCAACTTGCTTTTTTAACACCTGGTATTAAACCTTTATTTGCCATTTCCCTTAACATTACCCTAGATATACCAAATTGTCTCATATAACCTCTAGGCCTACCTGTTAATAAACAACGATTACGTTGTCTAATAGGTGAACTGTTTTTAGGTAATTTTTGTAAAGCCTCGAAATTACCTGTTTTCTTATATTCTTTTCTTTTTGCCTCAAACTTATCAAAAAGTTTTTTTCTTTTAACCTCTCTAGCTTTCATTGATTCTTTTGCCATATATCTATTTTTTAAACGGTAACCCAAAACTCTTAAGTAACTCTAAAGCCTCTTCGTTAGAATTAGCAGAAGTTACAAAAGTAATATTCATACCAGTTAATAATGTTATTTCATCTATATTTAATTCAGGAAAAATAATTTGTTCTTTTATTCCTAATGTGTAATTACCTCTACCGTCAAACCCTTTTTTACTAATTCCTCTAAAATCCCTTATTCTAGGTATGGCAACGCTTATTAACCTATCTAGAAATTCATACATATTGTTTTTTCTCAAAGTAACTCTTACTCCAATTGAAGCTCCTTTTCTTAATTTAAAATTTGAAATATCTTTTTTTGATGCAGTAGGAACAGATTTTTGACCTGAAACCATGGTTAACTCATTAATAGCCTTCTCTATAATTTTTTTATCATTTAATGATTTTCCAAGACCTTGATTAATACATATCTTTTTTAATCTAGGTACCTGCATTGTAGTATTATAAGAGAATCTATTTTTCATAGACTTTATTATCTCTTTCTCAAATTTGTCTTTTAATCTAGGTGTATACATTATTTATTTTTTTTTGAATATTTAATTAACTTACCTGTTTTATCATCTTTTTTTCTTCCTATTTTAGTAGCTAAGCCAGATTTAGGATCTATAAACATTAAATTAGATAAATGTATTGAAGCTTCTTTTTTTACAATTCCTCCCTTAGGATTACTAGCATCTGGTTTCATATGACGAGAAACCATATTTAAACCTTCAACAACTGCTCTATATTGTTTTGGATAAACTCTTATTACCTTTCCTTCTTTACCACGAGAATTTCCCGTAATAACTTTAACTAAATCTCCTTTTTTTATATGTAATTTCATAAATATATTATTAAAATACCTCTGGTGCCAAAGACACTATTTTTAAATATTTTTTATCTCTTAATTCTCTAGCAACAGGACCAAAAATCCTTGTACCTCTTAATTCTCCAGCTTGATCTAACAAAACACAAGCATTATCATCAAATCTTATATAAGAACCATCTTTTCTTCTTATTTCTTTTCTAGTTCTAACAACAACTGCTTTTGAAACCTGTCCTTTTTTAACGTTACCCTCAGGCATAGATTTCTTTACAGTAACTACTATGGTATCTCCTATAGAAGCATACCTTCTTTTGGAACCTCCTAAAACTTTAATACATAAAACTTCTTTAGCTCCACAATTATCAGCAACCCCTAATCTACTTTCTTGTTGTATCATATTATTTAACTTTTTCCATTACGTTTACTAATCTCCAATTTTTTTGTTTACTCATTGGTCGAGTCTCCATAACTTTTACCTTATCACCTATATTACACTCGTTTTTCTCATCATGAGCTACAATTTTTTTAGTTGTCTTTACAAATTTACCATACAACTTATGTTTTACTTTCCTTTCAACACTAACAACTATAGACTTATCCATTTTATCACTAACAACTACACCTATTCTAACTTTACGTAAATTTCTCATATTTTACTTTTTATTTGTATTCTCTTTTGAATTTAACTTTATATTAGTTAAAATTCGTGCTATTTTTTTTCTTGTATGAGTGATTTTTTTAGGGTTCTCAATAGGAGAAACAGCGTGACTTAACTTTAATTTCAATAAATTATCTTTCTCTTTTATCAAAAGATCATTTAACTCTTTAATCCCCATATTTTTTAATTCTTTATTTTTCATAATTATTTACCCATTAAATCTCTTCTCATAATAAACTTAGTTTTTATAGGTAGTTTTTGAGAAGCTAGTCTTAATGCTTCTTTTGCTATCTCTAAACTTACTCCATCACACTCAAATAAAATTTTACCTGGTTTGACAATAGCTGCCCAATACTCAGGTGAACCTTTACCTTTACCCATTCTAACCTCTGCAGGCTTTTTAGTAACAGGTTTATCAGGAAAAACTCTTATCCATACTTGACCTTCTCTTTTCATGTACCTAGTCACAGCAATCCTAGCTGCTTCAATTTGCCTAGCTGTCATCCAACACTGCTCTAAAGCCTTAATACCATAAGAACCAAAAGCTATAGTTGCACCTCTAGAAACAGGTCCTTTCATTCTTCCTTTTTGTTGTTTTCTAAATTTTGTTTTTTTAGGCTGTAACATAATATTATTTTGAATTAAATTTATCTAGTTCTCTGTATAAATCTTGTTTACCATATTTTTCTCCTCTACATATCCATACTTTAACTCCTAATTTACCATAAGTAGTTTGTGCTTCAGATAAAAAATAATCTATATCTGAACGAAAAGTGTGTAAAGGTGTACGTCCCTCTTTAAACAACTCACTTCTTGCCATTTCAGCACCATTTAATCTACCTGATATTTTAACTTTAATACCTTGAACACCAAGTCTCATAGAAGATGAAATAGCCATTTTAATAGCTCTCTTGTAATTAACTCTGGCCTCAATTTGTCTAGTAATATTTTCTGCCACTAAAGAAGCTATTAATTCAGGTCTTTTTATTTCATTTATATAAACTTGTACTTCTTTTTTTATAACTTTTTTAATCTCCAACTTTAATTTCTCAACCTCTTGACCACCTTTACCTATAATCAAACCAGGACGAGCTGTGTCTATAATAATATCTATATATTTATTTTTTCTTCTAATATGTATTTTAGCTACACTACATTTAGCTAATCTAAGTTTTAGATAAGCTCTTATTTTGTGATCTTCAAGTATTTTACTACCGTAATCTTTACCTCCATACCAGACAGAGTCCCATGTCCTTATAAGACCTAATCTATTACCAATTGGATTTGTTTTTTGTCCCATATATTATTATTTTTTATTGTCTCCCAAAACTAGAGTAACATGATTAGATCTCTTTCTAATCCTGTGAGCTCTACCTTGAGGAGCCGGTCTTAATCTTTTTAAAGTTCTACCTTGGTTAACAAAAATCTCTTTAACAAACAAATTAGCTTCTTCTTTTCTTTTGCCTTCATTTTTATTCTCCCAATTTGATATTGCTGATAATAATAATTTCTCAATCTTAATAGATGCAAATTTTGAGTTAAATTTCAATAAAGTTAAAGCTTCTTCTATTTTTTTACCTCTTATCATATCAGCAACCAATCTCATCTTTCTAGGAGATATAGGAGAATTATTTAACTTAGCAAAAGCTATTTTCTTTTTTTCTTCCTTGTTTTTTATATTTCTGTCTCTTTTTGTTGTCATTTTTATTTCTTTCTATTACCTGAGTGTCCTCTAAAATTACGTGTTGGAGAAAACTCTCCCAATTTATGGCCTACCATATTTTCAGTAACATAAACAGGTATGTGTGTTTTCCCATTATGCACAGCTATTGTTTGTCCAACAAAATCAGGTATAATCATAGAAGATCGTGACCAAGTCTTAACTACTTGATTTTTACCTGATTTTTTACTAGCCTCAACTTTTCTTCTAAGTTTATAAAAAACGTAAGGCCCTTTTTTTAAAGATCTACTCATAACAAACTATTTTTTTCTTCTTTCTATTATATATTTATTACTATGTTTTTTCTTATTTCTTGTCTTAAATCCTTTAGCAGGTATTCCTTTTCTTGATCTAGGTAATCCTCCAGAAGCTTTACCTTCTCCACCTCCCATTGGATGATCAACAGGATTCATTGCTACACCTCTAGTCCTAGGCCTTCTGCCAAGCCATCTTTTTCTGCCAGCTTTACCAGATTTAATTAAAGAATTAGATTTATTAGAAACAACTCCTATAGTAGCTAAACAAGTAGCCAGAACTAGTCTTATTTCTCCAGATGACAGCTTTAAAGTACAATACTTACCCTCTTTTGCAACTAAATCAGCGTAACTACCTGCACTTCTAGATAAAACTCCTCCTTTACCAGGAGATAATTCAACATTATGAACTGTTGTCCCTAAAGGAACTTCAGATAAAGGCATGCAATTACCCACGTTAGGATTTATGTTTTTCTTACCTGATATAATGTAAGATCCAACTGCAAGATTATCAGGTGCAATAATATATCTTTTTTCTCCATCAGTATAATAAACTAAAGCTATTCTAGCTGATCTATTTGGATCATACTCAATAGATTTAACTAAACCTTTTACATCAAACTTGTTTCTTTTAAAATCAATTATTCTATATCTTTTTTTATGACCACCACCTACATACCTCATTGTCATCTTTCCAGTATTATTTCTACCTCCAGTTCTTTTAGATTTAGACAACAAAGATTTTTCAGGACTTGAACTAGTAATCTGATCAAAGTCTGAAATCTGTTTAAATCTCAATCCAGGCGTATTTGGTTTAAATTTTTGTATTCCCATCTTATTTTACGTTACTATAGAAGTCTATAGCTTGATCCTTCTTTAAGTTAACAATAGCTTTTTTAAATGATTTTGTCCTGCCAGACAAAACTCCTGTTTTTGTAAATCTAGACCTACTCTTACCTGAATAATTCATAGTATTAATAGATGTAACATTTACATTATAAACTTTTTCAATTTCTTTTTTAATCTGAAACTTTGTTGCTTTATTGTTTACAATAAAGCCATAAACTCCCTTTAACTCAGTTTCCTTAGTCATTTTTTCAGTCAATATAGGTTTTACTAAAATCTGCATTTATAATAAAATTTTTTCAATTTGTTCAACACTTTTATCTACAAAAACTAAATCCTTGTAATTTAAAATATCATATGTATTTAAATTTTTAGCTTCTAATAATTGTAAATTCTTTATATTTTTAGATGATAGCATAATATTATCATTTTTTTCAGATAAAACTATTAATGTCTTTGATTCTTTTAAACCTAAATTTAAAATAATATCTACCATTTGTTTAGTTTTTGGAGTTTTGAAATCAAAACTCTCTATAACTTTTATCCTATTATCTTTAGCTTTATAAGTCAAAGCAGATTTTCTAGCTAATTGCTTTAATTTCTTATTTAACTTATTATTATAATTTCTTGGACGAGGGCCAAAAACTCTACCTCCCCCTTTAAACAAAGGATTCTTTATATCTCCTGCTCTTGCTGTACCTGTTCCTTTTTGTTTCTTAATTTTCTTTCTACTTCCTGTAATCTCTCCTCTTTCTTTAGATTTATGAGTACCTTGTCTATTATTAGCCATGATACTTTTAACATCTAAATATATTGCATGATCGTTGGGCGTAATAGAAAATATATTATCATCTAAATTTATTTTTTTAGTTGTTTTTTTACCCTTAATATTTAAAACTTCAACTTTCATTTATTTTTCAATTTTTAAATAAGCGTTATTATGACCTGGTACAGATCCTTTGATTAACAAAATATTATTATCTAATAAAACTTTAATGATTTTTAAGTTCATCATTTTCACTTTACTATTCCCCATTTGCCCAGCCATTCTCATACCTTTGAAAACTCTTGCAGGATAAGAAGCAGCACCAATTGAACCAGGAGCTCTTAATCTATTATGTTGTCCGTGAGTAGCATCTCCAACTCCTCTAAAACCATGTCTCTTAACAACACCTTGAAAACCTTTACCTTTAGATATACCAGAAACATCTACAAACTCTCCTTCCTCAAAAATATCAACAGTTAACTTATCACCTAATTTATAATCAGAATCAAAATTCTTAAATTCAAATATTTTTTTCAACATTGTGGTGTTTCCGTAATTATCTTTATCTTCTATTTTAGATTTCTTAAAATGACCTTGAAGAGACTTAGAAATATTCTTTATTTTTCTAAAATCAAAACCCAACTGAATTGAATCATAACCGTCTTTATCAACATTTTTTATTTGGGTAACATAACAAGGACCTGCTTGTACTATTGTACAAGGTATATTATTTCCGTTTTCATCGAAAACACTTGTCATCCCTATTTTTTTACCAATTAATCCAGCCATTTATATAGTTAATTTAAAATTGTTAAGTCTTTTACATCAATATCAACACCTGCAGGTAAATCTAATTTAGTTAACTCTGAAATAGTATTATTAGAAGAAGTATGAATAATCATAAGCCTCTTGTGAAAGAATAACCTAAATTGTTCACGAGATTTTTTATTTACATGTGGAGATCTTAATACAGTGAAATAATTTTTTCTAGTAGGTAAAGGTATGGGTCCATCAACAACTGCCCCAGAAGACTTTACTATTTTCACAATCTTAGCAGCAGACTTATCTACAAGAGTGTGATCATATGATTTTAATTTTATTTGTATCTTTTGACTCATAACTTTAAACTTCTGTTAAACCATTTACTTTATTTATAACTTGCTCAGAAATATTTTTAGGAGTCACTTCATAACTCTTAAACTCCATAGTAGAAGTTGCTCTACCAGAAGATAATGTTCTTAAACCTGTAACATAACCAAACATCTCTGATAAAGGCACTATTCCTTTAATGACTTTTGAGTTACCTTTTGAATCCATATTTTGAACCTGACCTCTTCTTTTATTTAAGTCACTCACTATATCTCCCATATTTTGTTCAGGTGTTACAACTTCTATCTTCATCATTGGCTCAAGTAATACAGGTGAAGCCTGTTTACAAGCTTGTTTAAAAGCAATTTTAGCACAAATTTCAAAAGAAAGAGAATCAGAATCTACGTCATGATAAGAACCGTCATTTAAAGTTACTTTCAAATCTTGCATTTCAAAATTAGCTAAAACGCCATTCTTCATAGCCTCTTTAAATCCTTTTTCAACAGAAGGAATATATTCTCTAGGAATATTACCTCCTTTTATTTTATTTATAAATTGTAAACCTTTACCAACGAACTCTTCATCAACTGGCCCCATATCAAATTGAATGTCAGCAAATTTACCTCTACCTCCAGATTGCTTTTTATATATTTCTCTGTGAGAAACACTTGAAGTAATTGCTTCTTTATAATTTACTTCTGGTTGTCCTTGATTACATTCTAATTTAAATTCTCTTTTTAATCTATCTATAATTATCTCTAAGTGAAGCTCACCCATTCCAGAAATAATAGTCTGACCCGTTTCTTGATTTGTTTTGACTGAAAAAGTAGGATCTTCTTCAGCTAACTTAGCTAAACCAGTACCTAATTTATCAACATCTCCTTGAGATTTTGGTTCTATAGCTACTCCTATTACAGGATCAGGAAAGGACATTGACTCTAAAACTATCGGGTGTTTAATATCACACAAAGTATCACCTGTTCTTATATTTTTAAAACCAACACCAGCAGCAATATCACCAGCTTCTATTGTATTCAAAGGATTTTGTTTGTTTGAATGCATTTGAAAAATTCTTGATATTCTTTCCTTGTTACCTGTACGAGTATTCAAAACAACAGAACCTGCATCAAGTTTACCTGCATAAACTCTAAAAAAACATAACCTACCAACGTAAGGGTCTGTAGCTATCTTAAAAGCTAGTGCAGTAAAAGGTTCTTTAGAGTCTGATTTTCTTTCTTCTGTTGATTCTGAATCGTCAACTTTAGACCCTATTATAGCAGGAACATCAAGAGGACTTGGTAATAATTCCGTAATCACATCTATCAAAGTCTGTACACCTTTATTTTTAAATGCTGTTCCACATAAAACAGGTGTGATTTCCATTTTTAAAACAGCTTTCCTTAAACATAAAACTATTTCTTCTTCAGTTATAGATTCAGGGTCTTCAAAGAATTTTTCTAAAATAGCATCATCTTGTTCAGCAACACTTTCTATTAGATTTTCTCTCCATTTTTTTGCTGAATCCAATAAATCAGAAGGTATATCTGTTTCTTTAAAACTTTTACCTTCATCGTCTTCCCAAATTAAAGCTTTGTTTCTAATTAAATCAACTACACCTTGGAATTTCTCCTCCTCACCTATAGGTATTTGTATAGGAACAGCGTTTGCAGCTAAAACTTCTTTCATCTGACTAACTACCTGATAAAAATCAGCTCCAGATCTATCCATTTTATTTACAAATGCTATTCTTGGAACTTTATATTTATCTGCTTGCCTCCAAACAGTTTCAGATTGAGGCTCAACTCCTCCAACGGCACAAAAAACAGCAACAGCTCCATCTAAAACACGTAAAGATCTTTCTACCTCAACTGTAAAATCAACATGACCAGGAGTGTCAATAATATTTATCTTATAATCTTGATTTTTATAATTCCAAAAAACAGTAGTAGCTGCAGAAGTTATAGTTATACCTCTCTCTTGCTCTTGCTCCATCCAGTCCATAGTAGCATCTCCATCATGTACTTCTCCAATTTTATGAGTTAACCCAGTATAAAAAAGTATTCTCTCGGTAGTAGTTGTTTTACCAGCATCTATATGAGCCATAATACCGATATTCCTAGTATGTAATAAATCTACTTTTTTCATATTTTAAAATCTAAAGTGAGAAAAAGCTTTATTAGCTTCTGCCATTTTATGTGTATCTACTTTTTTCTTAAAAGCTGATCCTTCTTCATTAGAAGCTGCTATCAACTCATCAGCTAATTTTGTTTTCATATGTTTACCTTTTCTACCTCTTGCATGTTTTATAATCCATTTAGTACCTAATGATAATTTTCTTTTTTCAGAAACAGGTGTTGGTATCTGAAAAGTTGCTCCTCCAATTCTTCTACTTTTAACCTCAACATCAGGCATTACATTCTCTAATGCTTTCTTCCAAACAGCAAAACCGTCTTGATCTTTAGTTTTTTCTGAAATCAAATCTAAAGAATCATAAAAAATCTTAAAAGCTGTACTCTTTTTACCTCCAAGCATTAAATTATTTACAAAAAATGTAACAATAGTATTGTTAAATTTTGAGTCTGGTTGTCTTTTCCTTGGTTTCGCTTTACTTTTTCTCATTATTTTTTAGGTTTTTTAGCTCCATACTTTGACCTACGCTGTAATCTACCATCAACACCACCTGTATCTAAAGCTCCTCTTACAATATGGTATCTAACTCCAGGTAAATCTTTTACTCTTCCTCCTCTAACTAAAACTATAGAGTGTTCTTGTAAATTATGGCCTTCTCCAGGAATATAAGCATTTACTTCATTACCATTTGTTAATTTAACACGAGCAACTTTACGCATTGCAGAGTTAGGTTTTTTAGGTGTAGTAGTATAAACTCTAGTACAAACTCCCCTCTTTTGAGGACAAGAAGTTAAAGCAATTGACTTGCTTTTTTTAGTGAGTTTCTTTCTACCTTTTCTAACTAATTGTTGTATAGTCGGCATATCTTTTTTTTTTTTAAGGTCTGCAAATCTAAAATTTTTTTCTGTAAAACAAATGATTTTTAACCTTTTTTTCATTAAAAAAAAGTAATAAAAAAATAGAATATTATTTAATTATCTAATTAAAGTGACTGAACCCTTTCTAGAATAAGGGCTTCCATCCTCGCCTTGAGACTCTAAAATATAGAAATACACACCGTCCGGAACTTCTTGACCGCTAAGAGAATAACCATCCCAAACGTCATACATGTCATTAAATTCATAGACCTTTTCACCCCATCTATTCATTATAACAGCTGTTAAATTTTGCATTCCAAAATTCTCAAAATAAAAGTTATCATTTATCCCATCTCCATTAGGAGTAAATACGTTAAAATTATTAATACCCTGTATTACTATCATCATTGTGTCTGTACTCATACAAAGACCATCATTATTGTAAGCATATAAAATTATTTCTTGTTCCCCTATATTTAAAGGAGGTGTATTAAAATCATACTTATCATCCCCTGTGCTACCTGGATTTAAATGAGTAGACCACTGAATTGAATTAGCCGCCCAACAAACTTCTTCCCAATTAACACTTTGGTTTATAAAACTCACAGTAAAAGGGGCCGGTAAAGCAACAACATAATCTGAACTAAAATCTGCTATAAGCTCTAAAGGTTGAGTCATGACTTGATTCATTTGAATAACACAATTATTTCCATCAGTAACAGTAACATCATATGAACCTTGTGATAAATTAAAAATAGAGCTATTAACAGATGAATATTCAGAAAAATCTGTACTCCATTCAAATAAATAATTGCCATTTATATCAGGAGTCCCTCCATTAACATTGGCAGTCAAAGAACCATCATTGTAACCAAAACAACTTACGTTGAAACCATTATAATCAGATGGAGTTAAAGTTAAAACCAAAGGACTAGGTTCAGTTATCTCTATATTATCGTCCCAATTACAACCATTAGCATCAGTAGCTATTACAGTATAATTTCCTGCATTTAAAGCATTTGGATTTGGTGTTCCAGGATTGATATTAATAGGAGAATAAGGCTGTACTCCTCCTGTAACATCAAACGACATAGTGCCATCATCTCCACCATTACAAGAAACATTTGCACTAACAACATCAACTAAAAATTCTAAAGGTTGAGACAAAACAATATCATTACTTAGAGAACAATTATTAGCATCTAAAACAGTTACAGTATAAGTAGTGTTAGCTGACAAGTTATTAACCATCATCCCTGTAGGACCATGATTCCAACTATAATTATAAGGATTTTCTCCCCCTGAAACAACAGCTTGAGCTGTTCCATTACTTTGACCAAAACAACTCACTCCATAACCATTATAATCAGAAGTATTAAAATCAATAGCTAAAGGATCTGCTGGATTTACTGTGAAATAATTAACTCTATTACAACCATTAGCATCTTCAACAGACACACTGTAAGTGCCCGGGTTCAAACCAGTAAAGCTAAAGTTATTTATAGAGATGTTACTATTAACATTCCAAGTTAAAATATAAGGAGTAAAAGGTGAAAAATTAACATCAAACTGATTGCCACCAGAAACATCAGACCATCCATTAGGCAATATTATTGTACCGTCATTAAAATCAACACAACTTTCGTCAAATACATCTGCTGAAACAGTTAAAGGTAAAGGTTCTGAAATTACTACTGGTTGAGAAGATGTATTACAGTAAGAACCGTTTGGTCCAACATATTCTGACACAACAACTATGTCTCCAGCAGGTAAATTATTAGCAAAAGCCCCAGTGTCAACTAAGTTATTAGAACCAGATGTTTCGAACCAATAATAATCAAAATCAGGATTATATTGATATACTTGTGCAACTCCAGTAGAATCACCCCAACAATTTAAACTTGAAGTTAAAATATTTGGATTAGTAGATTGAACTATAGATGACATGATCATAAAATCTGCAGATATAGGAAAAGTTGGAGATGGTATTATAGGAGAATCAAATGCTGGAACACCTATACAACCATTAGAATCTGTAACTGAAATCTGCCAATCTCCCATAAATAAATTTTCTATTAAAATACTGTTATCTACGCTTGGGTCTCCATTTAAAATATCATTTTGAGAAAAAGAGGTAACAGCTTCACTCCAATGATAATCATATACTCCATTTCCTCCTGTTAAATCAAGATAAATCACGCCGTCATCAGAATTGGTAAAAGAAACTGAACTTGGATCACCTTGACAAGTTAAATCTTCAACATCAATAGAAAACTGTACTTGATCAGGTTGTAATATTTCCACAGAACCTGTTACTTCACAACCCCAATCATCTTCTATAAAATAAGAATAAGTTCCTGCCTGTAAATTAGGTGCAATTTGACCACCTATACCTGTAACAGGTAATGATGGACCTATCCAAGTGTATGTGTAATTACAAGGATTAGTATTACCACATCCACTGTAAGCTTGAACTATAATCTCTCCATCATTATCACCATAACAAGTATTATGAGAGTTAACGTTAAACTGAGAAGTCATAGTTTCACTTAAAGGTATTATAGTTTCTAATGAAGCAGAACATCCATTAGAATCAACAACAACAACATTAAAAGTATCTGCATTTAAATTATTTTGAGTATTTGAAAACCCAACATAAGCATTAACAGAAGACTGAAAATCCCAAGTAAAAGAATAACCATCAATAGGATGAGGAACACCACCTTGAGCCAAAACAGTTACAGAACCTGTATTTGGAAAAGCCTGTAAACAATAAGCATCAATTGTGTTTGTTTGAGTCAAAATAATTGATTGTGGTTCATCAACAAAAGCTGAAGCATTACTTTGACAACCATTAGCATCAGTAACTAAAACATTATAATTGTATTGTTGAATTAGAACACCATTTATATCATATAAAGAAGTATTAGGCTGTAAATTAAATATAGAAGAAGTGTCTCCTGATATAGGTATTGTATTTGAAGGTCCTCCGTCAACAGTCCAAGAATAAGAATAAGGCTGAGTTCCACCTGTAACAAAAGCATCAACCTCTCCGTCATTATAACCATAACAACTTACATTAGTAGAAACAGCATTAACATTCAAAGGTAAAGGTTGATCTATATCAAAAAACACAGTATCTGTACAATACTCTGAATCTCTTACAATAACCCAATAAGTGCCAGCATTAAAACCTCCTAAAGAAGAAGAAGTATCCCAATTTGAAGAAGAACTATACCAATACTCATATGGAGCAACTCCACCAGAAGGCAATAAATTAACAGTACCGTCTGAAGAACCAAAACAAGAAGTGTTTTCTGTATTTACAGAAGTTATTATTTGATTGTTTTCAAATATAGAAACAGTATCAATAGAAACACAACCTAGGTTATCTGTAACTTGAGAAATATAGGTCCCTGATGGGATGTTAGATAATATTTGAGAATTAGACGTAGGGTTTGATACAATATTTCCATTAAGATCTAACCATTGATAAGTATAAGGTAAATCACCCCCTAAAACTTGAACAGCAACTTGACCTGTAGAACTACCATAACAAGGAATACCTATTCCATTATTGTCGTTAACAACAAATGCTTGAGAAACTAACTCTCCAGTTTGCAAAACTTGAACATTTGTTTGAGCGCTACAATTAACATCTGAAGCTAAAATAGTATAATCTCCAGCTAACAAACCTGTAAAAAAATTATTAACGCTTTGAGTGTTATTACCATTAACATCAGTTAAAGAATAATTATAAACACCTGTACCTCCTGACATATA
>MDSW01188870.1_pt1 | contig 16567 bp, 13 predicted proteins | sample 811171 | NCBI WGS metagenome assembly MDSW01 (sample SAMN05326641, study PRJNA326480) | marine metagenome | isolation source: seawater | place: Atlantic Ocean: North West | collected 2012
CTTTAATAAAATATTTGTATTTTCAGTATTAAGTTCAAGCTTTTTTAACATTTGATATTGCGAAATTTTTTTTTTTAAATTATTTTTCTGATATTTGGCTAAACTTGCTCCTTCAATAACTAATTCATCAGTAACAAATGATTGAAACTTAACATAATCTGCACCTGCATCTTTAGCTAAATCAATCATTTTTTTTGCTCTTTTCATTGAACCATTATGATTTACACCTGCTTCTAAAATAATTTTAGTTTTCATGAAAAATAAATTTATACCCATTAATAATTATCCTTGGGTAACCCATTTTTTTATTAATAGTTGCTTTTATAAATCTGTTAAAAAATGTTTTTTCTCTAATTTCAAATTTAAGGGTTGATAATTTATTATTTAAATAATTTCTTGTGTATTTTTTATTATTCCATTTTGCAATTTTTTGAATTTTAAATTTATTATTTTTTATTTTCAATAAAACTTTTTTAAATAAATCTAATAAATGCTTATAAGCTTTTTTCATTAAACTTTCTAAAGTTTCATTATTATTTAAATTAAATTTTTTGATTTGAAAAATTGGACCAGCATCGATTTTTTTTGTCATTATATGAGCTGTACATGAATAATCTTTATCTCTATTAAATATTGCATAATTATAACATCCAAAACCTGGATACTTTGGTGGACCTGGATGGAAATTTAAATTATTTATTTTCGTATTATCTAAAAATTTTTTTGGAATTAAATATGGACATAAGTATGAAAATATATAATCATATTTCTTTGATGAATTTCTTTTTAAATTAGCTCTTGATTTAGATACGTCAACTATGACTGTGTTTTTAAATAATTTTTTACAAAACAAAATTGCTTTATTTGCAAGTGGTTTTTTTTGTTAATTATTAAACATACTTTCATAGCTTGAGAATGTTTTGCAAATTTTTTTAATTTTATTTTTTGTTAAATTAAAACCTGACGGTAAACAAATACATTTTTTATATATTTCATCAGTTTTATCAAGTTTTTGTGTCATAAATTGAGTAAATTTTGGCTGAATATGGCAAGGACGCCATACATCTCTAATTTCAATTTTATTATTTTTAAAATGTGTAATTAATTTTTTTTTATTAATTTTATGATTTTTTATTTTTAAAATATTCATCCAAAAGTTACTTTTAGAATATCTTGGGGAATGTAGTAATTCGAAATTTTCATTATTATTAAAAAATATTTTATATTCAAAAAAGATTTTTTTTTTAATGTCAATTTTTTTATTCAAATCTTGTATTTGAGCATATCCAATAGCTGACTGAATATTTGAAATGTTGTAGTTATAACCAATGTGTTCATGGTCATATAATTTTGAAAACTTACGACCTTGATTCTTTAAACTTTCAATTAAATCATATGTTTTTTTATTTTTTGTAAGCACAGCTCCACCCCCGGCAGTTGTAACAATCTTATTTGAATTAAATGATAAGCATCCAATATCACCTATTGTTCCAGTTAATTTATTTTTATATTTTCCCTCAATAAAACTTGTACCAAGACTTTCAGCAGCATCCTCTATAACTTTGATATTATTTTTTTTACATAGTTTAATTAATTTATCAATTTTTGCTGCATTACCCCACATGTGAACTATTATAATTGCTTTTATAATTTTTTTTGAACTTTTGTTATAACAATTGTTTCTTTTAAAAATCGTTTTTTTTTTTATAAAATTTATAACTTGCTTTTCATTAATACAATGAAACTCATTTACGTCAAAAAAAATTGGTCTCGCTCCACAGTAAAGTATTGGATTACAAGATCCTATAAAAGTAAAAGAAGGTACTATTACTTCATCATTATGATTTACACCTGCAGCCAATAAAGCTAAATGAATAGCAGATGTACCATTTGAAACTAAATTAACATATTTAGCACCAATAAATTTTGAAATAGAATTTTTAAAATTTTTAATATAGCTACCTAGTAATGCAATTTCTCCTTTTTCTAATGCTTTTCTTACAAAATATTTTTCATTTTGACCTAAAGTAGGTGGGTGATTTTGTATTAGTTTTTTCAATTTTGTAAATACCATCTTATTGTTTTTTGAATACCAATATTTAAATCATTTTGTGGTTTATATTTCGTAATTTTTATTATTTTATTAATAGATGGAATTCTTCTTGTAGGAGATGAATGATTATCTTTTACCCACTCAAATTTTTTATTTACTTTTAAAATTTTTTTAATTTTCTCAAGTAATTTTTTAATTGTTATTTCTTCATATGGATTTCCTACATTAAATGTACTAAATTTTTTAATATTTTTCGAATTCATTAAAATATATATATAATTTATAAAATCATCTATATAACAAAAAGTTCTTTTATGATTTGGTGAATATGCTTTTTCACTAAAATTTTTTTTTAACAACTTTTCTATCAATTGAGGAATTACATGCACATTACCCATTCTTGGTCCATAAATATTATGTGGTCGTAAAATTGTAACTTTCTTGACAAAATGATGGCACATACTTTCACAATAAATTTTAGAAAGCATATAAACTGATCTCTTATTATTTAAATCATCTAATACTAAAATATTACTCTCTTTAGTTGGAAATTTTAATAAATTTCTTTTTAAACTTCCTGCATATACTTCGCTAGTCGAAGTATAAAATAAGTGGGCATTTTTATTAACATTTAATAACTTCAGAAAATTACTATGAATTAAAATATTATTTAGTAATACTTTATAAGGACTATTTATGACTTTGTTTACACCTAATATGGCTGCAAAATTAAATATATGAGAATAATTTTTTTTAAACAGTTTAATATTTACTTTTTTTGTAAAATCTTGTTTAAATAATTTGCAGTTCTTATTTTTCAAAAGTTTAGTGAAATCTTTATCTCTTAAGCTTTTTTTGCTAAAATTATCAATAATATCAACTTTATATTTATTCTCTAATAATTTTTTACTTAAGTGAAAACCAAAAAAACCGGCACCACCTATAATTAAAACTTTTTTTTTCATTAATTTTGACCCACTCTGTGAAAATTAATAACTTTTCTTTTTAAAATTATTGTTTGTTTAGGTGTTAAAACTAAGTTTGAATCATAAATTATAGTTTTTTTACTTATTTTAATATTTTTAAAATTTATATTTTTAATATTGTTGTGTTTTACTGAAAAAATTATCAAATCGTATTTTCTTAAATCATTAATATTTTTTACTTTTTTTATGTTAGCAATTTTTTCGCTTATAAAGTTATCATAGTAAGAAATATTAAAACCTTTTTTATTAAGACTGGTTGCGAGAGATAAAGATGGGGAATTTCTTAGATCATCCACATCCTCTTTGTAAGTTAATCCAAAAATAATTATTTTTGCCCTCTCTAAATTATTCAGTTTGAGAATATTAATTATTTTTTTTTTGTTAAATTTTAGAATTTCTCTATTAATATTTATTGCATTAGTTGAAATTGGAAATTTAAAATTTTTATTAAAGATAATTTTGGAAGATAGTTCACCAAACTTGGGGTCTTTTGTTAAACAATATCCTCCAACTCCTAATCCTGGCATCATTATATTTGAGTGAGTTTTTCTTAATCTTATTGTTTTAATTATTCTTTCTAAATCTAAATTTAAATATTCTGAAAATTTTCTCCATTCTTCTATAAATGCAATATTAGTTGTTCTATAACTGTTTTCTAAAATTTTGGCAAACTCTGACTCTTCTGTGTTATCTAATTCTGTGATTGGAAATTTTTTATAAGCAATAAATTTTTTCAAGAAGGATAAACATTCTTTTTTAGATTTTTTACTAATGCCAGAATAAACTCGATGAGAATTTTTAATTGAATTTATATAATCTGAACCAGGAGTGACTCTTTCATAGGAGTGGGCCAATTTAATATTTTTATAATTTAAACCTCTTTTTTGAAATTTGTCTTTTATAATTGGATAAATTGTTTTTCTTGTGTAGCCTATTGGAACAGTTGATTGAACAATAATTAGAGTTTTTTCTTCAATATTTTCACCTAAATCTAAAATCCCTTTTTTAAAATTTTTGTCGTTAAATTTTTTTTTATTTTTACTTAAATCTAATCCAATGGAGACAATTACAATATCTGCCTTTGACAACTTTTTTTTATCTAAAGTTGGAATTAAATTTTTATTCTTTTTGATTATTTTAAAATTTTTAATTATTTGTTTATCATTACTCTTGAAGGGAAAAATATTATTTTTCAAATATTTTATTCTTTCTTTTCCATGCTTTGTATTTACCTCTATTCCATACACTTTAAAAAGAGGTATTTTATTTTTTTCAATACCAGCCAATAGCACCGCTGTTGTTGCACCTACATAACCAAGACCTTGAACACAAACATTAATCATAAATTTTTATTTAAAAAATACTAGTTAAATTAAATGTAAAATAATTTCTATAAGTAATTTTAATTTAAAATACTTTTTATTGTTATTTTAATAAAATTAATATTCAAATTGAATATAAAGGAAAAAAGTATAAGTAGTGTCTTATATTAGATAATGATCTGTTTTAAATATTAATTATTTAGATAATATAATTTAATTCTAATTAGATGAAAAATTTTTTTAATTTTCTTGCTCAATTTAATAAATGGTACTATTTTTTATTTATATTACTAGGACTCTTAAATTCTATAATTGAAATATTGGGCTTAAGCTTAATGTTTCCTCTGTTTGAAATTTTACTTGGTAATGGAGAATCTAAATTTATATCTTTTTTAAAAGATAAAAAAATTATTGCTAACTATAAAAGTGAAGAGATTTTCACACTTATATTAATTTCAATTCTTATAGTTTATATAACTAAATTTTTTATATCTATTCTTATTGTTTATTTGAACAATCTTATTAAGCAAAATATTAAAATAGAAGTTCAAAAAAAGATTTTAAATAATTTTTTTGAAAGAGATTCCATTAGTCATGGAAAAGACAGCATACCAATACAAATAAGAATTGTTACTAGTGAGTCGGAGTCAGCTCTAATAGTAGTAGAAACTTTTTTTATGTTTCTTATAGAGCTATCTATTTTGATTTTTATTAGTTTTTTTCTTTTAATAAATTTTTTTGAAATCTCTTTAATTATGCTTTTGATATTCTCAACAATTTTTTTATTATATTTTTTATTTTTTGATAGTAGAATTAAAATATTAGGTGAAAAAAGAATCCTGGAAGAAAATTCAATATATAAAAATATTTTTAGTTCTTTAAGTATTTTCAGAGAGATAAAATTTTTAAATAAAGAAAAATTTTTTCTTGATAAAATTTTTATGAATTTTCAAAAGTTAAAAAACATTACTTTAATAAATGTATTTATAAACAACGTCACAAGACACCTTTTAGAATTATTTGTAGTATTTATTGTTGTAGCAAGTTTGTACTATTCAAAATTTATACTGAATTATGACAATAATGAGATATTAAGTTCTTTAGGCATATTTTTAGCTGCTATAATAAGAGCGTTTCCATCTATAACAAAGATTTTTTTTTACCATCAAAAAATATCTTTTAGTAATAGATCAACAAAACTTATATCAAAAATATTTAATGAAAAAAACGAAAAAAGAAATGAAACTATTAATGACGATAATATAATTAGTAAATTCAATAAGCTCTCTTTAGAAAATTTAAGTTTTTGCTATCCAGATAGAGATAAAATAATTGAGGATATAAATTTAGAAATTAAATTTAATGATTGTATAGGTATAAGAGGTAAAAATGGATCTGGAAAATCTACGTTATTGGATTTAATATCTGGCATATTAAAACCTGACAGAGGTGATATTAAAATCGATAACAAAAGTATATTTAAAAATATTAATAATTGGCAAAAAAAAATAGTTTTCTTATCTCAAAAAAATTATCTTTTTGAAGACACAATTATCTCAAATATTGTGTTGGGAGAAAAAAAGGAAAATATTAATCTTAGAAAGTTTGAAAATTCTCTTAAATTATCAAATTTAGATAAATTTATTAAAACTTTGCAATCTAAGGAAAACACAATAATTGGAAGTAATAATCTTAATCTATCTGGGGGACAACAAAAAAAGTTGCAAATCGCAAGAACTTTTTATCAATTAAATAAAGATAAAAAATTGTTGATTTTCGATGAACCATTCGAAAATCTAGATAATGAAACAAGAGAAAAATTAATTAAAGAAATTAATAATCTAAAATCTGAATATTGCATGATAATAATTTCACATCAGGAAAATGATTTAAATATATGCAATAAAATTTTTGATTTAGAAAATAAAACTTTAAAAAAATTATAAAAATTTGAAATCAAAATTTGTTAATTTTTTCTTTTATTAAATCTATTGGATCTAACTTGCTCAAATGTTCATCTTCATATATTTTCTTAAAGTTATAATTAATATATTTTTGAAAAACTTTTTTATCTTTTAAGAAAATTTTTAAAATATTTAATCCTTCAGATGGACTATGGGCTACAAAACTTTTAGTCTTAAAATCTACGTAAGAATTTTTATAGCTATTGTTAATATCTAAAAAAAAACATGCTTTTTTTAAATATAAAGCTTCAAAAGTTGGAGTACTAAAGGGCATACTTATTGTTATGTCTGAAGAATTAATTATATATCTTGCAGATATATTTTTATTCATGATTAAAATTTTATTTGCTTTTTTTAATTTTGAAAAAATTTCATAAATTCTTTTGTCCCTACAATAATTAAAAAAATCACCTTTACCTTTAAAAATAATTAATACATTTGGAATGTTTGATATTTTTTTTAGAAATTTAAATACACCATAGTGATCTTCAAACATGTTTACACCAGAATAATTATACGATGAAGCAAAAAAAGATATGACTGTCTTATTTGAAGGAAAATTCATTTTTAGGTTTTCGAATTTTTTACTAGACCAGACCGGTCCACTAATTAAATTAATTTTTTTTTTATTATATGTATTGATTTTTGAACTAATTCTTGACATATGAAATTCGAAGTCAAAAAAAGAAAAATAATATAAGGTTGAATAAAACTTTTTAATTTTTTTATGAAAAATATTTTCAGAAAAGGTATGTCTATAATTAAATGATTTTGATCCACTTTTACCAATAAAAAAATTTCTTATAATATGCGATGGTTGGTGGTTATGATAAGTTAAATATTTTATATTTTTATAGTTAGTAAAAAAATTATCCCATATAAAATATTCAATTAGAAACTCTTTGAAAATTTTTTTTACAATTCCTTTTGCAAAAAAAGAGCTTACTGAAAAATATATATAAGGAAATAAATATCTAAATATAATCTTGTATAAATTTTTAATTTTTAAGACATGAATAGGTATTGATGAATTCGCGTGAATAAAAGTATATTTAGACAAATTCTTAATTTGTCTTTCATTTGGCATATCTTCAAGTACAAATACAATGTCTTTCTTTTTCCTTTTTTTATCTACAATCCAGTCTTCTGAAAGATATGGAAAAGAATTTATGCCAATACCATTTCTGTACTGTCTAATATGTATTTTCCCTTGATAATTATCACTTCTAAAATATTTTATTGCTTTAAATATTGAATAAATAGGAAAAATTAAAATTTTTAGAAAAGTTTTTATTTTTTCTTTATTACAATAATTTATATTAATGAAGTCAATATCAATATTATCAAAAAAAAAATTTTTGCTATATATTTTATGATAATATTTAATTTCATTTTCTTTCAATAAAAAAGTAATATTTTTATTATATCTTTTTAGAGTTTTATTAATGTATAAATATAAAAAAAAATCTTTGATTAATGGCAATAATTGTAATTTAATGTAATCTTTTCCTAAACGCTTATCTAAATATTTATAAATAATTTTGTAGTGAAAATAATTTCTTTTTGTTATTAAATTAAAATTTTTTTCTACGAAATTAATTGAATCAAAATCAATTTTCCACTTTTTAAGAACATTTTTGTTAAATAATTTAGAGATTTCGATTTTTTTAATTTCTATATCCTCTAAAGCAATTTTTTTATTAAAATCTTTATTTGATGGTATATATAAAATAATTGAATTATTGCTGATATGTGTTTTATTTAAATTTGTTAAATCTTCAGTAACGTAAACTTTATTATATTTTTTTAAAAGATCAAAATTATTCAAATAATCATCAACAAAATTATATTTTGACCTCATTAATTTACATTAATCAATTTTTTTTGATTGATGGACAGATCAATTTTATCAATAACCTTTCTTACCTTTATAGCATCTGAAATATTTGCGCCGTAATACTTTATTTCATTGTCATTTAAATGATCAACAATATTTTTAATTTGTCTAAAAAATGATGCTCTCCAAATACTCTCATCAATCCATTTTTTTTTAAAAAGTTTATCTTTTTCTGAAAAATTGATTTCTTTTGATTTTTCTTGATTTTTTAAATCAGTTTTTTTTATATATTTCAGCTCATTTTCTCCATTTAAGAATAGTGCACCTTTAGATCCATATATTTGCATTTGAGATGTTTTCCATCCAATCGAAATGCTAGAAATCGATACATTTATTGGAAAATCATCAAAAAAAGCTATAAACTTCACTAAATCGTCTGAGCTTACTTTTTTGTTTCTACCCTTGTATTTTCTATGTTTTAAATAAGTATTTTTTGTTCCAAAAACTTTTTTTACTTTTCCAAAGTACCAAATCAATAAATCTATTTGATGTGATCCCATTGCATTTAATACTCCACCTCCTTTTTTTTCTGACCACCAATTATAACCTATTTCTTTATATAATCTTGCAGAAAAATCATAATTCAAATTTACATGTAAAATTTTTCCAATTTTATCACTATCAATAATCTTTTTAATTTTTTTTCTCAAAATTTGATATCTCATTTGAAAATTCACATAAAACTTTATTTTATTTTTTTTTAACAATTTTTTAATTTCAAGAATTTCCTTTAGAGTGCTTGTTACCGGTTTTTCACATAAAATTGCTTTTTTTTTATATTTAATTAATTTTTTTAAAACATGATATTGCTGTTTTGGTGGCAATGTTAAACAAAATAGATCGTCATCACATGTTTTCAATAATTCATCTAATGAATAGTATAAATTTTTTATATTAAATTTTTTTTTAAGATATAACATTTTTTTTACATCTCTTCCGTAAAGAGTATTTATTCTAGCATTTTTTAAATCTGCAATACCTGGTAAATAAGCAATAGATCCAAATCCAGTTCCTAATAAACATATATTTTTCATTTCTATAAATACTTAATCAATAAATTAATCGCTATTTCTGCCGCTTTTGATTGAGACTCAATAGTGGCACCAGCTATATGTGGCGTAATCAATACTCTTCTATTTTTATGAAGGTCAATTAATTTTGAATTAATGTGTTTACCATTGGTCTCATCTTTGAGCACGTCAGAAGTATAAAAAATATCCTTTCTGCTATTCAAAAATTTTATTAAATTTTTTTCATTAATAACTTCGCCTCTGGAAGTATTAATTAATATTGAATTTTTTTTCATATAAAATAAATAATCTTTATCAATTAAATTGATTGTTTGTTTATTAAGAGAACAACATATACAAATTAAATCTGAATTCTTGAAAATATATTTAATATTTTTTTTTAAAAATTTTTTATTATCGACGTATTTATCATAATAAAAAACTTCAGCCCTAAACATATTAAACCATTTAGCTAAATTTAGGCCAATTCTCCCTAGACCTATAATACCAATTTTTTTTCCATATATTTCTCTTCCTCTTAGCTGGTCCTCATTTTGTCTCCACCTATTTCGATCTACTTCTTTAAAAGCAAAATCTAGTCTTCGTAAGGAATTAAGTGCAAGTAGAAAAGTAAATTCTGAACTCGAAGTAATTTTTTTAAGTTGCTTTCGATCATTTAATAAAGAAAAAACTTTTATTTGCTTTTTAAGACACTCTTTTAAATTTATGTGATTATTTCCAGTCGAAGGTGTTACAATTAATTTTAAATTTGGAAATTTTTCTAAAATTTTTGAATTAATTATAAAATTTTGTCCTGGATTTGGTATCCATCCAACTATATCATTATATGAATTAGATAAATCATTTTGGCTCCATATTTCTTTAAAAGTTAAATGAATTTTCTTTTTTAAGAATATTTTCTTATCAATAAACGTAGACGGCGCACTAAACAAGCATTTTAACTTAGTCATTATCACCAACTAAACTTGATAATTCTTTTCCAATATCAACTAAGGTTTTGAATTCATCAGGTGTAGCACTTAAAACGTGATCTCTTATTACTCTTGAAGTTTTATTTAATGTAAAATGTTTTTCAATTACTTTGGCTCCTCTTGAAATAGCTAACAAAGCTGCACTTATGCCATGGGTATGATCACTGTAACCATAAAAATAATCTCTATTAAATTTTTTTGGAAAACTTTTTAAATCTTTGGGGTAAGTTGGATATTTAGATACACAATATAGGTATTTTAGTTTTTTTAATTTTCCAAATGGGAGTTTTTTCTTTCTCCAAAAACCTAAAGAACAAAATACTTCCTCATAAGCCTTATTATTTATAATTTCCTTACATAATTTTGGATATTCTATTACTGTTCTTGAAGCTATCTTGCATTTTTTTAAATTTAACTTTTTTGCAAGCTTATAACCATTAGGTGTAATTGGTGAGACCATCATCTCAATTCCAATATAATCACACCATGATTTTATATCTTTTGCGACTTTTTCAGTAATACAATTTATTTCTCCAGGCTTATCTCTCCATCCAAACTGAAATTTAACAATTTCTGCACCTGAAAATTTTGCTTTTCTCACTAATTCATAAATTAGATCAAAATTCCCATCATAATTCATTCCTATCTCAGCTATAAATTTCATATTAATCTTTTTTTTAACTCTTTTTTATTAAGTGTAAGACCTAGTCCGTGATGATTTTCCGATAAAACAATTTCTCCATTTTCTGGAAGAATATTTTCATTAAATATTTTAGAATGATCAGTCATATTAAAATTATATAGCTCTGGAGAAAACTCATGAGGTAAATTTGAATATTTACAAGACATGTGCAAACTTGCAAAACATAATATCCCAATATCTGGTGAATGAGGCATTACTTTAACCTTTTTTTTCTCAATTAAATTGAAAAGTTTCAAAAATTCAGTTATTCCACCAATATTTAGTAAATCAGGCTGAATTATATCTGGTCTGGATATTTTCATTATCTCTAAAAATCTATTTGAAGTTTTTTCATACTCACCAAATGATATGGGGATATTTAAACTATCCACTACCTTTTTCAAACTAAATAAATCATTAGTTGCAACTGGCTCTTCAAAATGAGAAATGCCCCCTAAATTTTCAAATAATTTCCCCTGATATATTGCAACTTCAGGACTATATCCAGCATTAGCATCAAATGCTAAATAGTATTCTTTTGGTAGCATTTTTCTTACTGCTTTTAACATTTGGAAATCTTTCTTTGGATTAATATCTCTCCTCAATTCATGCCAGTCCATTCTAATTTTAAAAGCTTTAAAGCCTAATTTAAGCCCCATATCAATTTTTTTTTGCATTTCTTTAATTGATTTTAAATATCCATGCCCAATAGACCAATACATCTTATTTTTTTTTTTTATATCTAGTTGTAAATATTTACATAAAGGAATTTTTTTACTTTTAGCTACTAAATCATATAAAGCTATATTTATAGCAGATATTACTTGCAACCATCCATTTTTTCCATGAGCATACCAATAAAGTTCATCCCAAATTTTATTAATATTAATTTTTTTATTTATTAAACGGGGTTTAATAAGTTCTTCAAAATAATTTTTTTGTGAATTAAAACAATAACCTATAAACTGTCCTATACCCTCAATGCCATCGGAAGATAAAACAGATACAATAATAATTCCTGATTTTAATCTATAAAATGTAATCTTAGAAATTTTCAAACTTATTCCTCTCTTTAAGATATTTTTCTGCCAGCCAAAAATCATATGTATTTTTGATATTAATACTTTCACTTCTTTTCATATTTATATGTCCAATTTTTTTTCCATAAATATTATTTTTTTTAATTACCTTTGACCAACATGCTGTTATTGATTTATTATCAACTAGAAGTGAATCTCTATACATTCTTAATTGATGATGCATTCTTTTTGATACTCTTTTAAGACCTGATTGAGAGTACTTGAAATGTAGATCCAAATCCTCATAAACACTAATTACACTATCTGAATTAAATAAAACAAGAGTATCGATGGCTTTTAGTATATGCTCTTTTTTTATACAAGGTGCATTGGAATTTATAAATACTACAATATCTGGTGTAAATTTTTGTTTGTTTAAAAAATATTTAAACGCATCATAAATTATATTATCAATTATAACAAAGTCAGATGAGAGTTTAGTTGGCCTGATATAAGAAAAAAAATTATATTTTTTTTTAACATATTCTTTAATTTTTTTAGAATCTGTCGACACAATTACTTTTTTATTTTTTATTCTAGTTTTGCTCAACTCATTTAAAGTATACTCGATCAAATTTTTTTTATTTATTTTTTTAAATAAAATATTATTTTTATTTCTAGCACCAACAACAAATAATATTTTCCTATTTATAAGTAGTTTTTTTTTGCTAACAAAATATCTTTTAATTTTTCGTCTAGCCTCTAAAATTTTATTTTCATTTGTACTCATTGAATTTTCATGTTGACGATAATAAAATATTGGCTTTTGTATATAGCCTATTAATTTTTTATCAAAAAATTTTAACCAAAGTTCATAGCCATCTTGAGCATCAAATAAAGAATTGTATCCTCCTAGTTTAACAAGTGTATTTTTTTTAACTAATGAACAAGCACCATGTGCCGGTAAGTTAAAAAGACTTTTCTTTACATTAATTTTTTTATGTAAATGAAGCCCAATGACCTTTTCATTTTTATCAACATAATAAAAATCTCCATAAACAAGATCCATATTTGGATTTTTTTTAACATAATATGACAAATCTTTTAAAGCATTATGGGTAAAATAATCATCTGCATCCAATCTAATAATATAAGAGCCTTTACTATGGTTAATTGCTTTATTTGCACAAGCTCTTAAACCTTGTTTTTTTTTATTAATAAACAAACGAATATTTTTATTTAACTTTACAAATTTTTTTGAAATATTAATTGCCTCATAATCGTATCCATCTATTATAATAATAATTTCAAAATTTTTATAATCTTGATTTATTGCGCTAATAATCGCTTTTTCAAAATATAAATTATAATTACTGTTTGGGATATATACGGTTATTTTAGGTTCTTTTTTTGATGATAATTTTTTTTTCATATTAAAATGTTAATAAAAATTTAAATAAAAATAAGATTTATTTAATTTAAGTTATAATGATTTTTATACCAACTAATAAATCTTGGAATTCCTTTTTCGATTTTTGTAAATTTTTTAAAATTAGTAAATTTTAAAGACTTTGTTATATCTGAATTAATGTTTTTAATATCTCCTTTTTGCAAACCAACATAATTTTTTTTTGCTGTTCTGCCTAAGCTTTTCTCTATTTCCTGTATATATTCCATTAATGAATAATTAAATGGACTGGCAATATTAAATATTTCATGTTTACTTTTTTGTTTTTTTTTCATGATTAAATATAATATTTTAATTGCATCATCTATGTAAGTAAAATTTCTTGAGTGATTACCTTTGTTGTATACAGTTATTTTTTTATTATTTAGTATATTTTTAGTAAATTTAAAAAGAGCCATATCTGGTCTTCCCCAAGGCCCATACACCGTAAAAAATCTTATACCAACAAAAGATATATTAAATAAATTCTTATATGCTTCGGACATAAGTTCATTAGTTTTTTTTGTTACCGCATAAAGTTGTAGGGGATTATCTGTATTTTTTGTTTCACTTAATTTTGTGGATTTAATCCCGCCATATACGCTACTTGAACTTGCATAAATAATTTTTTTAATTTTGTTAGATTTTGCAATTTCAATAATATTTAAATATGCATCTATGTTATTTTCTAGATAGTTTTTCGGTTTTATCAAAGAATATCTTACACCTGCTTGAGCCGCCAAATGTACTATACAATCAAACTTGCGTTTCTTAAAAAAAATACCAAGACTTTTTTTATTTCTTAAATCAATTTTTCTGAAATTAAAATTTTTATTTTTTTTTAGAATAGATATTCTTTTTTTTTTTAATTTCACATCATAATAACTATTAATATTATCGACACCAAATACTTTATATTTTTTTGTTAAAAGATAACTTGAAAAGTGAAAACCTATAAACCCAGCACAACCAGTTACTAAAATTTTTTTCATTTAATTAATAATAGATAATCAATAAAATATATATATATATTATAAGTTTTAACAATCACAATGAATTACAGAAAAGATATAGATGGATTAAGAGCTATAGCTGTTTTGTCTGTTGTATTTTATCATGGAAATATAACGTACTTTAATGGTGGATATATTGGTGTAGATATATTTTTTGTTATAAGTGGCTATTTAATTTCATCCATAATAATTAAAGACATTGAAAAAAATAAATTTAACTTAATCAATTTCTACAATAGGCGGGCAAGGAGAATTTTGCCTGCTTTATTTTTAGTAATATTCGTATCAAATATCTTGGCATTTATTATCCTTACAAGAACAGAGCTTGCTTTCTATATGGAAAGCTCATTATCTGGTATTTTTTTCTATTCAAATTTTTTCTTTTGGAAAAATGTTTCATACTTTGCGGCAGATTCAGAGTTTCATCCATTATTACACTTATGGAGCTTATCGATTGAGGAACAATTCTATTTAATTTTTCCATTTTTTTTAATAATTGCCTACAAAATAAATAAAAAAATAATTTTTCCTATTTTATTAATTGTTTTTTTTTTAAGTATATCTTTTTCTCAATGGACTTTAATAAATAATCATAAAGCTGCAAATTTTTACCTCACAATTTCACGGGCATGGGAAATTTTAGCTGGCGTAATTGCTGGCTATATTTTACATTTTAAAAATATTAACCTTAGTATATTTATACGAAATATTTTATCACTAACTTCTTTTACTGGAATTTTTTTATGTATACTGCTTTTTCCAAACAATGCCCCTGTAGCAAGCATATTACTTTTGGCTCCAATCATTTTTACAGTAATATTGATTATATCTATAAACAATAGATGTAGTTTGTATACAATTTTGTCAAATAAATTTTTAGCTACAATAGGATTGATGAGTTACAGTATTTATTTATGGCACCAACCATTATTTGCTTTTTCAAAAACTGTCTTTAAAAAAAATGATATCTATTTAACAATTATAATTATATTGATTACAATATTACTATCTTTTTTTTCTTGGTTTTATATAGAAAGAAAATTTAGAGATAAAATTAAAATTAATAATAAAAGTTTATACTCTTATTTTGCAACTTTTAGCTTTATTTTAATTCTATTTGGTTTGAATTTTTTTCATTTTAAAAAAAATTCAGATGAGAAAATTTATGCAAAATTTCTCTTAAAAAATAACGTAGTAGAATTAATCAATTTTGACGATAGAATACTTGCTAGAAATAGAATAGCGTATGATGATAAAGATCAAAGATCTATTGCGATTGGATCGTCAAGAATTATGCAAATAAATGACAGTTTGGATAAAAATAAAATAATAAACTATGCAGTAAATGGTGCGGTTTTAAACGATATTATTCCATTGACGCTTATGTCGTTAGAAAAATTTAATATCGAAGAATTATATATTGGGATTGATCCTTGGATTATAAACAAGACCCATCTTCCTCTAAGTTGGAAATCATTACAAAATGAATTATCTAAAAGTATTGATCAGATTAAAAAAATGAAAAAAAAAAATAATTTATTAGAGTATGCAAAAAATGAAGTTGATTACCAAAATTTTTATGAGAAAAAAATTGAAAATGTTTATAAATATTTGAATTTAAATAAATTACAAAAAGCGTCATTTGATAAAAATAATTCAAATAGAATTTTGATACTAAGAGATGGGAGGCGTGTGTATCCTCATAAAGATAAAAAATTTACGCCCAGAATGACTACATATAATATGGAAAGTTTTGAATTTTCTGAAGATAAATTTAATTTATTTGAAAAATTCATACTTTTTCTAAAAGATCAACATGACATAAAAATTTATTTTGTATTCACTCCTTATCACCCAGTGTCCTTTATTAAATCAATTGAGAAATTTCCTGAATATAAGAAAATTGAACTTCAATTCAAAAATTTTGCAAAGAGAAATAACATAGTTACAATTGGCTCTTATGACTCAAGAAATACAAATTGTAGTGAAAATAATTTTTTAGATGACTATCACCCAAATGATTATTGCATGAATAAATTAATCAATGCAATTAAGGAAAATTAAATATATAAATGTTGTTATTTAACAATAATATCTAGCAAAAAATTTTTTTCAGTGCATAAATCAAGCCAATTGAGCTATTAGTACTGGTCAGCTGCACACATTACTGCGCTTCCACACC
>MDSW01216610.1_pt1 | contig 16563 bp, 13 predicted proteins | sample 811171 | NCBI WGS metagenome assembly MDSW01 (sample SAMN05326641, study PRJNA326480) | marine metagenome | isolation source: seawater | place: Atlantic Ocean: North West | collected 2012
TACTCAAAAAATTTAAAGAATGCAATTTTAACAATTAAAAATGATATTAAAAAAGATAAAAAAGAAAAAACTATTCTTTTTAGTCCTGCAGCTGCCTCATTTGACCAATTCAAGAATTTTGAACATCGTGGAAGATATTTCAATTTATTAATTAAAAAGGCAAATTTTTATGGAAAGCAGAAATTTTTACGATAATTTCATTTATGATTGGTGGAAAAATTTAGATAAAGTAATATTTTTTTTATTCATATTATTAATTTTTTTAGGTATTTTTTTTTCTCTTGTATCAACATCCTTAATTGCATCTTCTAAATTAGATACAAATAGCTACTATTTTTTCCTAAGACATTTTATTTATGTGATTATTGGCTTAATTCTAATTATTTTTTTTTCAGCTATCCCTGAAAAAAATGTTTATAAAATAGGTATATTCGTATTCATTATTTTTTTTCTTTCGTTATTATTAGTCCCAATTTTTGGAGTTGAAGTTAAAGGGTCAAAAAGATGGTTAGATTTTCCCATTATACCAAGGTTTCAACCGATAGAGTTTTTAAAGCCATTTTTAATAATTTTTTTGTCACTAATAATTGGATCTAGATTTACATCAAATATTTATTTAAAATTTTTTTTAAGCACTTTGATTGTTTTACCTATTTTAATATTTTTAGTATTTCAGCCAGATATTGGCCAAACTTTACTGATCAGCTGTGTATGGTTAAGTCTTGTATTTGTTTCAGGAATTAATTTATATTTATTTAATTTTTTAACATTTATCTTTTTGTCAATAGTGGGTTATTTAGTTTTCCATATACCGAAATTTTCATATATCAAATATAGGATAACAGCTTTTTTTGACGTGAAATCAAAAGGTAATTATCAATCAGAAAAAGCCACAGAGGCTATAAGCGATGGAGGTTTTTTTGGAAAAGGCATTGGAGAAGGAACCTTAAATACCAGGGTTCCTGAAGCGCACACAGATTACGTTATATCAGTAATTTCTGAAGAATTTGGAGTCTTTTTTATATTGTTTATTTTATTAATTTTTTTACTTTTAATTTTTAGAATATTCAAAAAAATACCATCAGAAAAAAATAATACTAACAAACTTATTTTAATTGGCTCAATATTATTAATTATATTCCAGGTATTAATTCATTTTGGTGTTAATATAAGATTTTTACCAACAACAGGAATGACTTTACCTTTTTTAAGTTACGGTGGATCTTCGATATTAAGCTCCTCAATTCTTGCAGGGTTGATATTAAACTTTACTAAAAGAAAAATTTAAATTTATGAAAAAAATAATTATTAGCACTGGAGGCACTGGAGGTCATGTAATTCCAGCACAAATTTTATATGATTATTTAGCACATAATAATCAGATTATAATTACCAGCGATAAAAGAGGGATTAATTATATTAATAAAAGGAAATACAAAATTAAAGAAATCGAAGTACCAAAATTAAGCAACAATCTAATAAGTTTCATACCATTTTTGATTAAATTTATTTTATCAATAGTAAAGTCATATTTATTTTTAAATAAAAATAAAATTGAAATTTTAATATCAACAGGAGGATACATGTCAGTTCCTGTTTGCTTAGCTGCTAGATTTTTAAATTTAAAGATTTTTCTCTTTGAGCCTAATTTAGTTATAGGTAGATCTAATTTATTTTTATTAAATTTTTGTGAGAAAATATTTACATATAACAAAAAAATAAAAAATTTCCCAAAGAAAATGCAACATAAAAATTTAGTAATTAATCCCTTAATTAGAAAAGAGATTATTTTAACAAAAAAAAATTTAAAGAGAAAATTAAAATTATTTTCTTTATTGATAATAGGGGGAAGTCAAGGAGCAAAAAAATTTGATAGACTATTTAATGAGGATTTAATTAAATTATCAAAAAAATTTAGAATCAAAATTTATCATCAAACAAGTATTCAAAATTTAAAAAAACTAAAAAATTTTTATGTTTCAAATAATATAGACTTTTATGCATTTTCTTATAACCATGACCTACATAAAATTATGAATAAATGTGATTTTGCCATTTCAAGATCTGGTGCATCAACTGTAAATGAATTAGTATTTTTAGAAACCCCTTTTTTATTAATTCCTTATCCTCACGCCAAAGATGATCACCAATTTTTTAATGCAAAATATTATGTTAACAAAAATCTAGGCTGGTTAATTAGGGAAACTGATATAAAAAAAAATTTTTTATATAAATTTGTTACAAATTTGATTAAAAATAAAAAATTGATATTTCAAAAAAAAAAGAATATGAATAATTTTCACAATAGATATGATTGGAATTCAAATTCTAATCAATTAAATAATTTGCTTTCAAAATGAATATAAACCTAGCAAAATCCGAAATAATACATTTTGTTGGAATAGGCGGAATAGGTATGAGCGGACTAGCATTAATAATGATGAGGCTAGGTTTTAAAGTACAGGGTAGCGACAAATCTTCTAATAAAAACATAGAAAGGTTAAAGAAGTGTCAAATTAAATTTTATTTAGGACATGCATCATCAAATATCAAAAAAGCAACGATTTTAGTAATTTCCTCAGCAATTAAAAATAATAACATTGAAATCAAGCAAGCAAAAAAAAAAAATTTACCTATTTATACAAGAGGAGATATGTTAGCACATATTACATCACTCAAAAAAAACATTGTTGTTTCAGGATCTCATGGCAAAACTACCACCACGTCTTTAATAGCATCTATATTTGGTAAAGCTAAATTAGATCCAACCATCATAAATGGTGGGGTAATTAATTCATTAGAAAACTCAGCTAAACTGGGAAAAAGCGAGTGGTGTGTATTAGAGTCAGATGAGTCCGATGGAAGTTTTGTAAAAGTTCCATCAACTTATGCTGTAGTAACAAATATTGATAGAGAACACATGGATTACTACAAATCTTTAAATGAACTTAAAAAGCAATTTATAAGATTTATGCTTAAAGTTCCATCTTTCGGTAAAACATTTGTTTGTCTAGATGATAAGAACATTAGAGATATTTACAAAATAGGTAAAATTAAAAACATACTTACTTATGGATTTAACAATAGTTCAAATTTTAAAATTAAAAATTGTTCATTCAAAAAAAATAAATCTATCTTTGATGTTGAAATGAGTCTTCCAAATAAAAAAAAATTTGTTTTAAAAAAATTTGTGATCCCTTTAATAGGATCCCATAATATAAAAAATGCCACAGCTGCAATAGCTGTGTCCTATTTTATTGGCATATCACCAGCTATATTGAAAAATAGTCTAAAAAACTTCAAAGGTGTAGAGAGAAGATTTAACAAAATATTTACTTACAATGGTGCAGAAATTTTTGATGATTATGCTCACCACCCCACAGAGATAAGAGAGGTTTTAGATGGAGTTAGTAATAGTTATAAAGAAAAAAAAATAATATGTATTTTTCAGCCACATAGAATTTCTAGACTAAATGATTTGAAAAAAGAGTTTTGTTTATCTTTTAAAAAGGCAGATTCTGTAATTCTATGTCCTATTTATAAAGCAGGAGAAAACTTAAAAATAAATTTAAACTATGATAAACTTGCAGAAAAAATTGCCAAGAAATCTAAAGTTCAAGTATTTATGGTAAATAATCAATATGAATTAGCAAAATTCTTAAAAAAATATTTAGATGATGAGAAAATAACAATTGGAATGGGAGCAGGATCTATATCAAACTGGATTAAAGAATTGCCCAACTTAATGAGACAATGATGTTAAAGGACTTAGATACTTTTACAAAAAATATTAAAGGTAAAATAAGATTAAATTATAATTTAAAGAATCATACTTGGTTTAATATTGGTGGAAATGCAAAAATTTTTTTTGTTCCAGAAACCTTAGCTGAGTTAAGAGAATTTCTGGTATATTTGAAAAAAAATGATAATGATTTTTTTCTTTTAGGTGCAGGTTCAAACTTATTGATATCAGAAAATATTCAAAATCGAATTTTTATCAAATTAGGTAAAAAATTTAACAAAATATCTTTAATGAATGACAACATTGTTATTGCCGGTTGCTCTATCTTAGATAAAAATGTCTCAGATTTTGCGACTAATAATAATTTGAGTGGTCTGGAATTTTTATCTTGTATACCTGGATCAGTAGGTGGCGGTATTAGGATGAACTCAGGTTGTTTTGGTAAAGAGTTTAAAGATGTTTTGCTCTCGGTACAAGTTATGGACTATGATGGTAAAGTATATACAATTGACTCAAAGAATATTAACTTTGAGTATAGAAAAATAAGTCTTCCAAAAAATTTAATTTTTTTAAGTGCGTCTTTTAAAACTTTTAAAAAAGATAGAAAAGAGATAGAGGATACAATTAATAAATTTAAGCAAAAAAAAGAAAATTCACAACCGTTAAGAGTAAAAACTGGGGGTAGCACATTTAAAAATCCAAAAGCTCAAACAAAAAAAAAAGTGTGGGAGCTTATTAGGGAAAGTGTAGATATTAAAACAAATTTTGGCGATGCGAAAATTTCAGATAAACACAGCAATTTTTTTATCAATTCTAAAAATGCATCATTCGAAAACATGTATAATTTGATCAATTTTGTCAAATACAAAGTAAAAGATAAAACTGGAATATCTCTTGAATTAGAATTGGAGATTGTTAATTGAAAAAAAAAAGGATTTTAATTTTAGGCGGTGGGTATTCTAAAGAACGTGTTATAAGTCTTAAATCATCTAGAGCTGTTATTAATTCAATTAAAAAAATACATAAAGTGAAGTTTTGTGATCCGTGTTATAATTTTCTTAAAACAATAAAAAATTTTAACCCAGATGTAATATTTAATGCTTTACACGGCAGATTTGGAGAAGACGGTTATATCCAATCGATTTTAGAAACATTAGGAATAAAATATACGCACTCAGGTGTCATTTCTTCAATGTCTGCAATGGACAAAGAGATATCTAAAAGAATTTTTTTAAAAAATAAAATATTAACTCCTTCCTACCTTAAAATTAAAAATGATACTAAAAAAATAAATTTTGCAAAAATTAAAAATTATCTAGGTTACCCGGTTGTTATAAAGCCAATTAATGAAGGATCTAGTTTAGATGTATTTATATGTAATAATAAATTATCTTTATCATCAAATCTAAAAAAAATGAAGAACTATAATGAATTTCTTGTTGAAAAATTTATTCCAGGAAGAGAAATTCAAGTTGCAATTATGGGAAATCAAAAATTAGGCGCAATAGAACTAAGGCCAAAAAGAAAGTTTTATGATTACAAAGCAAAATATCAAACAAATGCAAAAACAAAACACATAATTCCTGTAGATCTTAGTAAAAGAAATATTAAAAAAGTTAATGAAATTGCATTAAAAGCCCACAAATTATTAGGTTGCAGAGGAATAACAAGATCTGATTTTAAATTTTATAAAAATAAATTTTATTTACTAGAACTTAATACTCAACCTGGAATGACTAACTTATCATTGGTTCCAGAAATAGCTGCACACAAAGGCATAAATTTTAAATCTTTAATAAACTGGATGATAAAAGATGCATCTACTAAAAGATAAAAAATACAAATTTATTTTTTATAGCTTTTTAGTATTATTTTTAACCTCTACTAATAATTATAATTTTATAAATGTAAATATATTTAGTGTTAAACATATATATGTTAGTGGACTTTCTGATGATAAAAATAAAAAAATCAATAACCAAATTAAAAATATCAATGGAAAAAACATTTTTTTTTTAAAAAAAGATTATTTTACAAAATTAGTTAATAGAAATGATATAAAATATTTAAGTATTAAAAAAAATTACCCAAATGTATTAATATTAGATTTTATTCCAGCGAAACCTATATGCATAATAGAAATTGAGGATTCTAAAATTATTCTAGGAGATAATGGTAAAAAGTTGGACACAAAAATAAAAAGTAATAGCTTACCAATTGTCTTAGGCTCAGATAATTTTAGTGAAGTATTTCATGTAATTAATTTGCTAAAGTCATCTAAATTTGAGTATAAAAAAGTTGAAAAAATTATTTTTTTTAAAAGTGGAAGATTTGATATTAATTTAAATAACAGTGTTATTATAAAATTTCCAATTAAGTACACTAAGGAAATTATTAATTACAGTCACAATTTGTTAAATAGAAAAAAATTTGCTAATTCTAAGATTATTGATCTAAGAATTAAAAATAAAATAATAAAATATGAATAACTCTGAAAAAGGAGATTTTTATTTTGGAATTTCAGATAATAAAATTTATATTTGTTTTTTTGAAAAAGGAAAACAAAAGTATTCAAATATTATTGAGTTCGAGATTCCCGATAATTTAATGAATAAACTAAATTTTAAACCTATACAAAATTTACTTGAAGAAAATATCCGTAAGTTAGAAAAAAGATTAGGTTTTTTTTTAATTGACGGAAATATATCTATTCAATCAAAATCTTATCAAAGTATACTATTTAGCATAAAAAATGTTTTTGATGAGAAAGTGCTTGATAAAAAAATTGTTATTAATCTTGTACAGAGTATGATTCAACAATTTGATAATAATGAAAAAAATTTATCTATTACGCATATAATAATTAACAAATATGTAATTGATGATAGGGTTTATAGTTATTTACCAAATGAAATAAGATTTAAAAAAATAGTTTTAGAAATAGAGTTTATTTGCCTAGACAAAGAGCTGATAAATAAAGTGAAAAGATTATTTAATGAGTGTAAAATTAATATTAATAAAATTGTGTCCTATGATTATGCCAAGAGATTTTTAATTAGTGATAGAGACGATACAATGTGCATATCAGCTAATAAAATTTTGAACGGGGAAAATCAATCAGAAGTATTTCTCACAGAGGCTTTGCCAAAAAAAACAAGTATTTTTAATAAGATTTTTGGATTATTTGATTAATTAATTGTATTTTTTTGTAATATTACTTGTTTTTTCTTATTAAATACAAACATCTATAAAAACAACATGTCGATCTTAAATCAAAAAACTATTAAGCATAGTGTAGAATTTAATGGTGTCGGACTACATTCAGGGAAAAAAGTTTTTATGACCTTATTTCCCGCACCGCCAAATACAGGAATAATATTTAGAAGATCAGATTTAAACAGCAACAATTTAGTTTATCCAAATGTGTTCAATGTCTCAAGCGCATCTTATTGCACTAAATTAACAAATGAGTTTGGCACAACCGTCTCCACAGTTGAACATCTTATGGCTGCGCTATATGGATTAGGTATTGACAATCTTGTAGTTGATTTAAATTCAGAAGAATTACCAATTATGGATGGCTCAGCAAAAAACTTTGTAGAGACCCTAGAAGATGTAGGTTTTAAAATTAGTGATCTACCAATAAGAATTATTAAGATCAATAAAAAAGTTACCTACTTGGATGGTGAAAAATTTATTACCTTTGAACCAAATAAAATAAGTTTAGAAATTGATTTTGAAATAAAGTACGAACAAAATTCAATCTTAAATCAAAGAAATAAAAAAAATATTTACATAGACGATTTGAACGACATGTACAATTCAAGAACTTTTTGTTTATTTGAAGATATTGAAAAACTTAAAAAGATAGGTTTAGCTAAAGGAGGAAGTTTAGATAACGCCATAGTTTTAAAAGGTAATGAAATACTTAATTCTGAAAAATTAAGAAACCCAAAAGAATTTGTTAATCACAAAATTTTAGATTGCTTAGGGGATATTTATCTTGCAGGCTATAGAATGGTTGGCAAAATTACATCAAGCCAAGGTGGTCATAACGTAACAAATCAAGGTTTAAGAGAATTATTTAGCAATAATGAGAATTTTTCAATTATTGAATTAAAAGAAAAAAATTTACCACATTCCTTTTTAATTAAGAATCCATTAAAATCTTCAGCTTAGATATTTAAGCTTTATAATTTATCTGTTAATAATCTAGAAAATGAAAATTTTAAATAATTTTTTTAAATTAATATTAATAATCTTATTAATTTCTTGCTCAAAAAATGACAAAGTTTCAATTGTTAAAGAAAAAAATATAGAAACCCAAATGATAGAAGCTTTTAAAGAAGGGTATAGTGAGTTAGAAAATGGAGATGTATTGTTTGCTGCTAAAAAGTTTAATGAAGCCGAGCTCTTATACCCACAGTCCGTGTGGGCTCCAAAAGCTGCATTGATGGCAGCATATGCTTATTATTCTCAAGATTATTATTTTGATGCTGAGTATGAATTAAAAAGATTTATAAAAGTTTATCCAAATGAAAAAAATATATCATACGCTCACTATCTATTAGGAATGGTATATTATGAAAAAATCGTTGATGAAAAAAAAGATTTAGAGCCATTAATATTAGCTGAGGACAGATTCAAATTTATCTTAAAAAATTACCCTGATACAGATTTTGCACTAGACGCGACTTATAAATTGAATTTAATACAGGATTATCTTGCGTCAAAAGAAATGTATATTGGTATACATTACATGAAAAAAAAAAAATGGATTGCAGCTATTAATCGTTTCAAAAATGTTGTTAATAATTATGAAGAAACCTCATTTATAGATGAGGCGCTTCATAGGTTGGTTGAACTTTATTATAGACTTGGATTAATAGAGGAATCCCAAAAATATGCATCATTATTAGGTTACAATTATCAATCAAGCGAGTGGTATACGAAGACTTATAAAATTTATAATAAAAATTACAAATCTAAATTAGAAATAAAAAAAGAAAAAGATGGAATGTTTAAAAAATTTAAAAAGCTTTTAAATTAATTAAATGAGTAACTCATTATTGAAGCAATATAAAGAAAAATTAAAATTATTAGATAAATTTAACAAGCATTATTATCAAAATCAAAAACCTATAGTTTCTGATAAAGTATATGATGAACTAAAAAGTGAAATTTTAAAAATAGAAAAAAATTATAACTTTACAAATTTAAAATCACCTAGTGTTAAAGTTGGATACAAACCCTCAAAAAAATTCGAGAAATTTAGACATAGAGTAAAAATGCTATCATTATCAAATGCATTTAACGAGGAAGATTTAATAAATTTTCAAAAAAAAAATATTAATTTTTTAGCATTAGATAAGAATTATGAATTCGAATATAGCGCAGAGCCAAAAATTGATGGTATTTCTGCTTCTCTAAATTATAAAAATGGTAAGTTAATAAAAGGCCTTTCTAGAGGTGATGGAGACGAAGGTGAAGACATAACTGAAAATTTAAAAACTATTAAGGATATTCCATTGAGTATCTCGCACTCAGATTTTCCTGACGAAATAGATATAAGAGGTGAAGTCTTTATAGAAACTAATGACTTTAAAAAAATAGAAAAAGATTTTGCAAATCCAAGAAATGCAGCATCTGGATCACTAAGGCAAAAAAATCCAAAAAAAACTGAATTGATTCCTCTAAAATTTATTGCTTACACTTTCGGCTTTAACTCAAATTTGAAAGAAAAAAAACAAAGTGATTTTATTAAAAATTTGGATAAGTGGGGTTTTAAAATTTCTGATTTAAATAAAACAATTAAAGGAATAAATAATTTAGTAAATTATCATTCTAACATAGAAAAAAAAAGATTTACTCTTAACTACGATATTGATGGTATTGTATATAAGGTTAACGACTTTAGCTTACAAAAAAGATTAGGTTTCATGGCCACTGCTCCAAGATGGGCTATCGCACATAAATTTTCAGCCAACTATTCAGTAACTAAAATTATAAATATCGATATTCAGGTTGGAAGAACTGGAGCTTTAACACCAGTAGCAAAAGTGAAGCCAGTTAACATAGGTGGCGTAATTGTTTCTAACGTAACTCTACATAATGAAGATGAAATAAATAGAAAGGATATAAGAATTGGTGACACCGTAAAAATTGAAAGAGCTGGAGATGTAATTCCTCACGTAATATCTGTAGATAAAAAATTAAGAACATCGAAATCGCAAAAATATATATTTCCAAATAATTGCCCCTCTTGTGGGTCAAAAACAATAAAAGAATATAATTCAATAACAAAAAAAATTGATGCAGTTAGAAGATGTAGTAATGAGGGTTTTGGATGTGAAAAAATTTCAATTGAAAAATTAAAACATTTTGTTTCCAAAGATGCCCTAAATATTGAAGGCTTAGGTAAAAAAGTTGTTGAAAAATTTTGGGATTTAAAATTTATAAAATTTCCTGATGACATCTTTAATTTAAATTTTAAAAAAATTTCAGAGTTAGATGGATGGGGACCTCTATCTGTGGAAAATCTTAAAAATTCTATAAATAAATCAAAAAAATTAAAGCTAGATAAATTTATATATTCACTTGGCATAAGACACATAGGACAAGAAAATGCTAAATTGATATCTGAATTCTTAAAAGATTATTCAAATTTTATTAACTTAAAAGATAAGCATAAGATAGAAGAATTATCTAATATAGATGGTATTGGAGAAACACAAATTAATTCTTTGAAAGCTTTTTTTGATAATAAAACTAACTTAATGGTAACTAAGTCTTTAGGTAGAATTTTAACTTTTGAAAAAAGTGTTATTAAAAAAAATAAAGGAGTATTTTCAAATAAAATATTAATGTTTACTGGTAAACTGAACAATATAAGTAGAGCAGAAGCAAAATCAATTGTCGAAAATAATGGGGGGAAAATTGTAAGTAATGTTTCAAAAAAACTGGATTATTTAGTCATCGGTGAGAAACCGACCTCAAGAAAAATCAAAATAGCAAACGATTTTAAAATAAAAATATTAAACCAAAAAGATTTTGAAAAAATTTCAAAATTGGGACAATAACCAAAATTTTTCCTTATAATTCAAATATTTCTCTACATTTGAATAAACTTCTAAATTATAATTTGTTAAATAATCTTTTTCTCTCTTATTAAGAAGTTTGAAATTGATTAATTCTCTATCGAAAGGAACCATTGTTAAATTTTTGAAATACATATTATTTTTGAATTTTTTTACATAAATCATATTTTCTAATCTAATACCAAATTTACCTTTCTTATAATAACCCGGTTCATTGCTTATCACATGGCCTGGTTTAAGCGTTATTTTATAACCTTTAGAGATTGCAACAGGCCCCTCATGCACATTAAGAAAATAACCTACACCATGTCCAGTTCCATGAGGATAGTCTAATCCATTCTTTTTAAGGAATTTTCGAGCTAGGTTATCTATCAAGTGCGCACTCTTTAATTTATTTAAATTTGAACTAGCAACAGCAATGTGACTCTTTAGAACATATGTAAAAATATTTTTAATTTTTTTTTTTTGTTTTCCAAGACTTATTGTTCTTGTAATATCAGTAGTTCCGTATTTATATTGACCACCAGAGTCACATAAAAAAATATCATTTTTTTTTATAATTCTATTAGAACTTTTGTTTGCTCTATAATGTATAATCGCACCATTTGGACCTGATGCAGAAATTGTATTAAAGCTTGGGAATAAATAATTTTTATTTTTCTTTCTAAAAAAATTTAATTTTTTTTCAGCATCTAACTCATAGAGCTTTTTTTTATAATTCTTAATCCAATACAAAAATTTTATTACTGCTACCCCATCAAAGATATGCGTTTTTATAAAATTTTTTATTTCTATATCATTTTTTATTGATTTCATATTATAAATAGGATCATTTTTTTTCGATATATTAATTTTTTTTTTTAGTATATTTCTGTAAGCCAGAGAACAACTCAATCGATCTAAAATGATTTTTCTAGATTTAAAATTTTTTAAAAAAATATTTATTTTATTTTCATCAATTACCTTCGCTTTTAACAAATGTTTTTTATTTGATAAATTTCGTATTTTTGATTTTTTTGCAAACAAATATATTTCTCCGTTTTTTTTTAAAATCATCCTACAGTTGGGAATTGGACTGTGCGGATTATCTTTACCCCTTAAATTTAACAACCAGGCGATGTTTTCAGGTGCCGTCACAAACAGGCAGTCAGACTTGTCTTCACGAAGATATTTCAAAACTTTATTAATCTTAGATTTAGCACTTTCCCCTGTAAAGTGATCTTTTATAAAATAAAATTTATTATTAACTTTTCTTGATATTTTTTTACTTATTATTTCATCGTGAATTGGCACAAGTGTAAAGTAATCTTTAAAATATCTTTCTAAACTCAAACTTGTAAAACAATAAGGATTGTAACCTATTTTGATTCTATGTTTTAAAATTTTCCAAGGAAGTTTTTTGGAAATTTCAACTACATTAAAGTTAGTACCAGCCTGTGATTTAGCTTGTATTGTGTACCTCCCGTCTACAAATAGATAATTTTTATTTCTCAAAATTATTGCTAGACCAGCCGATCCATCAAAATTTGATATAAACTTTAGTCTATCGGGTGAAGAATATTCACTAAAATAATCGTCGTTTTTAGGGACAACATAGCCATCTATATTGTAAATATTAAATTTACGCCTTAATTGTTTAATTTTAAAAGAAATCATTTTAGTCGTTTTTGATATCTTAACCATCCAGGGCTTCTATAAACCTCTCCATCATTTTCTAGGTCTTGATTAAAATCAAAAAATTCTTCTTCGTCTCTCTCGTAATTATTAATTTTATTAATATATTTTTCTGGCAATTCATCAATAAATCTAGATGAAATACTGTCTATCCAATCTCCTTGATAAAATCTATTAAGTGAAAATGATATAAACACTTCATGTTTAGCTCTTGTAATGCCAACATATGCAAGTCTTCTTTCTTCTTCAAGACCCTGTTGCCCCTTTTCATCTATAGATTTTTGATGTGGAAATAAACCTTCTTCCCAACCTGGTAGAAACACTACATCAAACTCAAGACCTTTAGAGGCATGCATCGTCATTAAATTAATTTTTTCACCTTCCCAATCATTATCAATTGATGTTGCAAGGGAAACATGTTCTAAAAAACTTTCTAAATTGTCAAACTCTTTCATTGCACTTAGTAATTCTTTTATATTCTCTAGCCGATTTTCATTTTCTAAATCTTTTTTATTTTTTAACATTAAAGAATATCCAGACTCATCTAATATTATTTGGAGCAATTTTATGTGATCAATTTTTTTATTAAAATAATCATTTCTCCATTTTTCTAATAAATTCAAAAAATTTAACAAACCTACTTTTGTTTTAGGTTTAATTATATTTAAATTGATTAGGTTTTTTGATGATTTTTCAAGACTTAAACTATTATTTTTTGCATATTCACTTATTGTTTTAAATGATGTGTCACCTATAGACCTTTTTGGTACATTAAGTATTCTCTCAAAAGCTAAATCATCCTTATTTTGATAAACAACCCTAAGGTATGCAATACAATCTTTAATTTCTGCGCGTTCATAAAATTTAACACCTCCTATTATTCTATAAGGCAAACCAATTTTAAGAAATCTTTCCTCAAATTCTCTTGTTTGATAAATAGCCCTCACTAATATAGCAGCATTATTCAATTTATATTTTTTAGAAATCTGATTTTCGAGAATTTTTGAAACACTAATTGCTTCATCTTTTCCATTTTTAAAACAGTTAAGGTTAATTAATTCTCCTAAACTCTGATTTGATTTAAGTTTTTTTCCTAATCTATTCTCATTATTCGAAATGAGCCCTGATGCAACATTAAGAATATTTTGTGTTGATCTATAATTTTCTTCAAGTCTAATAATTTTTGTATTTTTATAAATTTTATCAAATTCTAAAAAATTTTTTATTTCCGCTCCTCTCCAACTATAAATTGACTGATCATCGTCACCAACACAACAAATATTATCGTGATTTTTTGTTAAAAGTTTTAACCATTTGCTTTGAATTAAGTTTGTATCTTGGTACTCATCAACTAAAATATATTTGAAATTTTTAGAATACATTTCATTTATATCTTGGTTTTTCTCTAAAATTGAAACACAATGTAAAATTAAATCCCCAAAATCACAAACATTTAAATGATTGAGTTTTGCTTGATAAATATTGTAAATTTTCAATAAATTTTTTTCAAGATTTTCTCTTTTTTTTAGGACAACATCATTAGGATACCAGCCAAAATTTTTCCATTTATTAATTAAAGCTATTATATAATTTGGAGAAATTTTTTTTGTATCTATATTCTCTGATGCGCATATTGATTTTATAAGTCTTAATTGGTCATCTTGATCAATAATTGTAAAGTTTTGATTTAGATCAACTGCCTTTGCATGTCTCCTTAAAATTTTAGCACATATTGAGTGAAAAGTACCCAGCCAAGGTAACCCAACCTGTTTATCATCAAGAATTTTGCTTACCCTATTTTGCATTTCACGAGCAGCTTTATTTGTAAAAGTTACAGATAATATTTGGCTAGAAAACGCTTTCTTTTCTTTTAATATATGAGCTATCCTTGAAGTAAGTACTTTAGTTTTTCCAGATCCAGCTCCAGCAACAATTAGAAGTGGTCCCTTGATATATAAAACAGCTTCTTTTTGAGATTTATTTAAATTATTTAAATATTTAAGATTTGTCATTTTAATTAATAAATTTAACTAATATAAATCATTAACACATTATGAAAAATTTTAAATTGAAATTAAATTTTTTATCAATTTTTTTCAGAAAAATTAAATTGACTAAAAAAATTACTAATATTTTACAAAATTTAAAATATCGCTTAAAAATATATGTCGTTAAAAAAAAACCCTTTGAATTGTTCACCAAATTTAATTTTAACAGATTTAAAATAAGATATTTAATTTTTTTCTTTAGTTTATTATTTTTTTATTATCTTATTTATCTATCTTTTCCAGGTATACTACATAATAAATCAGACCAAAACTATCTTACTAAATTACTTAAAGAACAATATGGTATAGAGTTCTCACTTACTCCTGAAATTAATTACTCAATACTTCCAAAACCACATTTCCAAATAGATAATGTAATTATATTTAATAATTATAATAATTTTCAAAAAGAAATTGCGCAGGTAAAAAAATTAAAACTTTATTTAGTACAAACAAATTTTTTAAAAAAAAGACAATTAAAAATAAAATCAGTTGAACTTTTTGAAACGAATTTTTTTATCAGTAAAACTGATATATCTTTTTTAAATAATTTTCTAAAAAATGGTTTTAAAGAAAAACCTATGATTATTAAAAGAGCAAATTTATTTTTTCAAGATGTGGAAAAAGGAACAATATCATTTTTAAACCTTAAAAAAGTTCAAATGCAATTTAATGACAAAAATAATAATGATGTTTTATTATCTGAGGGGAAAATTTTTAATATTCCTTTTAAAATAACCTGGAAACAGGATTTAAAAAAATTAGAGCAAAGCACTAATTTAAAGTTTAAAAAAATTAATCTTAATATTCTAAATTCATCAATATTTATCGACAAAAAAAGTATAAATAAACTACAAGTTTATTTAAATAGATCTAGATATATTATTAATTATAATTTGAGTTCAGATAAAATTAATTTTAATTCAAGCAATTCTTTTATAGGAAATAACAAACTCATTTACTCTGGTAATATATTTTTAAATCCTTTCAATTTTAATATAAAATCTACTTTAGATAGCCTAAAAATTAAAAGATTATTTTCAAACAATTCTATTTTAAGAGAAATTTTATCTGATGATTTTATATTGAATGAAAATTTCAACGGTAAAATAAATCTAAATGTAAAAAAGTTAGAAAATAATCCATTTTTTGATAAACTTAAAATGAATATAAATTTTAAGGGTCAAAAACTGGAATTTAATGATTCAACTTTCTTAAACGATAAAATTGCAAATTTAATTGTGAAAAAAGGAATATTATATGAGGAAAAAAATAATATAATTTTTAAGAGTAATGTTGATTTTGTTGTAAACGATTTAGATAGGTTTTATAATAAATTTGTAGTTCCCAAAAAAAATAGGCAAGATTTAAAAAAAATAACATTTGAGTCTTTAATTAATCTGACTACTAACGACTTTAAAATTTTGAATATTACAAATCAAAATTTTAAAAATAAAGAATTTCCAGAAATCGATGAATTGATTTACGAATTTAACAACGGTAGTTTTGAAATTTCAAATTGGATAGAATTTAAGATTTTTGCAAATAAGATAATATCTTCCTATGCTGGTTGAATCATTTTTTTTGGATCTACAATTTTGTGATATTCTTTTTCATTCATTAGACCACTTTTAATTACCTCAGTTTTTAGGGTAGTATTATTCTTTAAAGCTTTTTTTGCAATATTCGCTGCTTTGTCGTAACCTATAGTTGGTGCCAGCGCAGTTACTAACATTAAAGAATTTTCTAAATCTTTTTTTATTTTATTTTTGTTAGCTTTAATGCCACTTACACAAAATTTTGCAAAATTTTTTGAGCTGTCAGCAATTAGGTCAATTGACTGCAAGATATTGTGCGCAATTAAAGGCTTGAATACATTAAGCTCAAATTGACCTTGGGATCCTGCGATTGTGATACCTGTATGATTGCCAATTACCTTTACACAAACCATAGTAACTGCTTCTGATTGAGTGGGATTTATTTTACCGGGCATTATAGAAGA
>MDSW01196800.1_pt1 | contig 16560 bp, 2 predicted proteins | sample 811171 | NCBI WGS metagenome assembly MDSW01 (sample SAMN05326641, study PRJNA326480) | marine metagenome | isolation source: seawater | place: Atlantic Ocean: North West | collected 2012
CCCCCCCCCCCCCTCACAAAACCCCTCCCCCTGCGCCCAGACGCACCGCCCCCCGCCCCTCCCTCGGCCCGACGGCACGTGGGGCGACGCCGTTTTCGGTTGGATGACGCACGTCCTCCGCGTCCCGGACAAGGAGCTCGTGGCCACGGCGGGCATCGACGCGTTGGCGTTCATCCGCGTCAGCCAGTTCGGCATCCAGCTCTTCTTCCCCATCATGTTCGTCGTCCTCATAGTCTTCATCCCCGTGCACGTCTCCGGGAACGACCTCGAGCGCCAGAAATCGGCGTACGTCTCCGCGGGCCTCGACGTCGCCAACCTCCGCAGCGGCTTGAACTCGAAGATCATGACCACCACCGCCGCGAACCTCGAGGACGGCGCGCACGTCATGTGGCTGCACGTCCTCACCTTCTGGGGCATCGTCCTGTACGCCACGTGGCTGCTCCGGAGGCACACGCGCACCTTCGCCCTCCTGCGTCAGCTGTACCTCACCACCGCGGGGGACACCAACCTGTGGCGCGCGGTGCACATGCCGACGAGCATCCTGCAGCAGATGCTCGTGCAGGGCCGCGAGCTCGAGGCGGAGATGGACGTCGGCAAAATGCGGGAACAGGTCGCCGCCGAACAACAGAGCGCGCCGGAGGAGGAGGAGAACGCGGCGGACGACGACGAGGTGGTGGTGGTGTTGAAGGAGGGAGAGGCGAAGGAAGACCCGTCGGAGGGAGCGAAGAGAGCGCCCTCCGCGAACGAGAGCTCCCCGGCGGAAAAAAAGCGCGCGGAGAAGGCGGACCCGAGGGCCGTCGCGCTCGTCGTCGAAGCCGAGGCTCGCGAGCGCGACCCCGAGAGGGCGGCGCGACCCTCGGGCGCCACCCCAAACGCCGCGAACGGCGGCGGCGCTAATCCGAATCGAACGTCGAGCCTGGACACGCCCAGGAGCGGAAGCGCGAAGGGCACCAAGCGCCAACGCCGTTTCTCGGGCGCCTTCTTAGACGACGGGGGCGTCTCCGTCTCCGAACAGAGGCCTCCGGCGCAACGCGGCGGGTCCGCGCACGGCGCGAACGCCTTCGGCGGCGGTTCACAGGCGCTCACGATGAGCGTCGAGGCGATGGCGTTCCTCGCGACGCCCGCGCTGGTTCCCGCGAGCGAGGACCCGCTGCACCCTCGTATCGTGCGCGCGAGCGCGGGCGGGAGCGGGGAAAAGACGGCGCAGGGGTCAGCCGGAGGCGGGTCGAGCCTCTCGAAGCGCATCGCGCGGAGGCTCGCGGGCGGCTCGGGGCGCACCTCCCTGTCGCTCTCCAAGCCGGCGTCGCACGCGGCGCACCTGCCGCCGAGTTGGGCCACGCACGCCGCGCCGCTGGGCCTGGGGCGGAGCGGCGGTTTGCCCGAGCGAGACCGCGACCGGGCGGGCGAGAGAGAAGGACAACACGCCCGGGCGAGCGCGCTCGCGGAGGCGATGGGGGGCGCCGCGGTGAAAGACCCGGGGGAACCGGAGACGTACGCGGAGCGGCCGAGGTACCGCAGGGGGGGGCTCAAGGCGCTCAAGAACGACATCAAGGGGTTGCGGAAGCAGCAGGCGGCGAAGCTCGCCGCGGGCATAGAGGGGACCTTCGCGGGGAATCCTGCGTCGCGCGCGAGGGACGAGGTCGAGGGGTTATCGGGGCGGGAATCGACCGTCTCCGCGAGGGTTTCTCTGGACGAAGGCGTCGAGGGCATCGTCGAGGGCGTCGTCGAAGACGTCGAGGGGTCGATCGCGCGGTCGCGGGTGACGTTCACGTCCGACGCCGTCCCGACCTCCGCGGGCGCGCTCGTCCCCCCCCCGCCCGCCGCGGCGTCGCCTCGAAAGGTGAAGAAGTTCAAGGTCCCCGAGGGCCTCAAGGGCGGGCTCAGGGCGGCGAAGGATAAAGTCGCCAGGGCGAGGGAGGTCGAGGCGAGGTCTCGGGAGGTCGAGGCGAGGTCGACCTCGTCGTCTTCCCCGTCCGGGTCCGCCCCGGGGCCCGTCACGGAATCCTACGAGGGCGACGGATCGGACTCGCGCGGCGGCGGCGACCGCTCTCGGCGCCCGATCTCGCGCGCGCTGGATCTCGACTCGATCGCGACATCGGGCCGCCCGCCGCCGGAGGTGTACCGCGGGCGCGACGGCACGCCGACGGTGTACTTCGGCGCGGACGCGGACGAGAGCGAATCCGCCGTCTCCGCGGCGTCGGCGAGGGCGGCGGCGGCGGCGGCGAGGGCGCGCGAGTCGTCGCGTCAGAGCGCCAACTTCCTCGAACGCATACGGAGGGGCAACGCGGGGTCGGCGTCGGCGGCGGCGGCTCCCGAGGGGGCGTTCGTTCCGAGCTCGGGATCCTCGAGCTGGACCCCGGGGGGCCCGGATGTCCCGCGGGACGGAGCGCTCGGGGGGGGACGCTCGGGCTCGGTCTCCGCCTCCGCCTCGGTCGCCGTCTCCGGCGTCGGACCCTTCGCCTCGTCGGACGCCTCGTCGGAGACGGAGAAGGAAAAGGAGAGGCACGCCGCGCCGCGATCGAGTCGGCACCGGCGCGGCGAGTCGATTCCGGCGTACCTCCCCGCGTTCGAGCTCGACTTATCGCGGCACACGATCGGCGCGATGGGCGCGGGCACCGCCGCGTCGTCCGCCAAGACGCCGCGGCGCCCCGGGGACGCGCCGCGGGCGATTCCGATTCCGGCGGCGGAGCGAGAGAAGCCCCCCGAAAAAGCGGCGCATCCTTCGGCGGAGTCGTCGGCTCACCCGTCGGGTCGGGGTCATAAGCCGGGCCACCGGCGGAACCGGTCGCTTCCCACGACGGAGTACCTGGCGACGCTCGGGTTCGGCGGCGTTTCGCTCGACGAGGCGTTCGACCTCGGCGGGATGCGCGTGGGGGGCGTGTCCCGGGTCGGGCGCGCCGGCGTCGTCGCCTCTGGGGCGAGCGCGGGGGGTCCCTCCGGGGTTCCGCCGAAAACGCCCGGGCGCGGGACCCTCGGGGACCGCCACTCGGGGGTCGCTTCGGGACCCCTCGCGTCGATCGACCTCGCCGCGGACCGCGGACCGGGCGCAGGGTCGATCCTGATCGGGTCGAAGACGCCGGGGCGCCCCGCGCCGCTCCTGGCGGGCGTGAACCTCCCCTCGATGCGGCGCCTGGGGAGCCACGGCTCGAACCTCGACCTCCACGCGCGCGGCGGCGGCGGCGGCGGCGGCGACCTCGGGGCGGCGTCCCTGGGCAGCTCGCGCTCGAACCTCACGCGGGGGAGCAGCGCCGCGCACTCGCGGTCGCACTCGCACGCGTCCGACACGCACTCGGGGGTGGAAACCAAAGACGGCGGCGGCGACTGGGCCGCCGGGAATACCGGGTCCGGGAATTCCTCCTCCGCGGAACACCTCGCCGGGCTCCCGGCGTCCGTGGCCGCGTCCGTGGCCGCGTCCGCCGCCGCGCAGGCGGCGCTCGAGCGCGGCGGCGGGGAGCTGAACCCGCGCGGAGGAGGAGGAGGCGGCGCGGGACCCGCGGGGGACCCCTCGAACTCGAACCCGACCTCGTTCGGCGGCGGCGGCGGCGCGCATCATCACCGCTCGGGCTTGAACCCGACGCGGCTCGTCGCGGGGAAGGGTTTCCTCCCCGCGGATAACATCGGCGCGGGCGCGTCCTCGCCGCTCTTCACGCCGCACGTCAAGCGCGTCCTGGAGGGCATCGCGGAGGTGCACCGCGCGAGGCACCGCCGCACCGTCTCCGGCGCGAGCGCGGGGTCGAGCGGGAGCGAGGACCACAAGTCGAGGGACGTTTTTTTCGCCAACGTCGCGGGGGGACCGGGTTTCCAACGCGGCGTTGTTCCCGGGGGCGCGGCGGGTCACGACGTCATCCCGGGCGGCGGTTCCGGAACCGTTCCCGGCGGTCCCGGAACCGACGGGGGCTCTTCCCTCCACGCGCGCCACCCGTCTCACGGCGGGAGCTCGACGCGCGACGATTTTTTCGACGGGTGGGTGGAGGAGGACGCGGACGACGCGCCCGACGAGGCGATCGCGCACGAGTGGTGGGCGGGGCTGAACATCGACGACGACAGCGACGACGACGACTACGGCGACGCCGAGCGCGCGGCGCGGCGACGCGAGCGGAGCGCCGCCGATCGGTTCGACGCGTACTACGTCAACCCCGACGACGAGGATTACGTCGAGGGGAGTCAACACGGCGGGACGCAGGGGGGACAACACCATACGCGGAGCGCGACGAAGCCCGTCGACGAAAAAAACGGTCACGCGCGCGGCGGCGGCGCGAGGCTGAGACCGGGACCGGGGGTTTCTCCGCGCGGCGTCCGACGCGGGGGGGGTGCGTTCGACGCGGGGAATCAGGATCCCTACGCTTCGCCGGACCCGGCGGAGGCGATGGAGCGCGGGGAGGCTGCGTATTCCCCCGGGGTCGGCCCCGGCACGGGGCATTCCGGTCAGACTCCGGACACGAAATCGAAGGGCGCGGCGAAGGCGCAGCGTCTCGTGGAGCTTCCCGTTCCCGACGTGAACGCGAAGCGCACGGTGAACACGTACGACCCCGAGGCGCGTCGGTTGGTCTCTGTGTGGGCGGCGAACTACACCGTGCTCATGACGGACCTGGTTCCGATCGTGGACCCCGAGGACGGCACGGAGCGGTACCCCACGGACGCGGTTGAGGCGATGTTCGAGCAGTTGTTCCCGGACGAGTTCCGCGGGATCATCCCCGTGTTCGACCACCGCCCCGTGGACAAGCTCCTGGACCGCCGCGACGAGCTCCTGAACCAGCTCAACAAGGAGATCGCCAAGTCGCGGCGGAGCTACCAGCAGAGGTTCGCGAAGCGCGATTGGCGCGTGCTGACGCTCGTGGACGCCGCGCGGCTGGACCTGCAGCGGTGCGAGCGCGCGATCGTGAACGCGCGGCGCGAGGCGCTGGCGTCCGACCCGGGCCCGTCGTGTTTCGTCGTCTTTGCGACGCAGCGCGCGGCGGCGGAGGCGGCGCAGTGTCTGCTGCACAGCGGCTCGCGACGCAACTTCCGCGTCCGCCCCGCGCCCGGGCCCGACAACGTCAACTGGCAGACCTTGCTGTACCGCGAGACGCAGTCGCGGTACCGCATCTTCATCATCACGCCCATCATCGCGCTGGTGGTGCTGTTCCCGAGCGGGATCTTCACCGTCGGCATCGCGTCGGCGTGCGTCGTCGAGCCCCCCGACGGCTTGGAGAAATTTTTGAGCTGGTACTGCGACCCGGACCGAGCGTTTTTCAACACGCTCATCTCCGGCTTGCTCCCGCCCATCCTGCTCACCCTGTGGGAGGTGTTCGTGGTGAGCTTCTTCATCATGTACCTGGTGCAGGCGCAGAACGTGCACGCGAGCCTGAGCAGCACGGACCGGCGGTTCCTCCGCTACTACCACGTGTGGTCGTTCGCCAACGTCCTCATCGGCGGCATCACCGGCGGCGCCATCACCGGCTTCTTCGAGGACGCGTTCCGAAACAGCACGACGTACTCGCTGCAGCAACACCTCGGAAGGGTCCTGCCCATCTCCAGCAACTTCTTCCTCGTGTTCGTGTTCTTCAGGGCGGTGTATCTGCCCGTGCAGCGCCTGATCATGCCCCACCCGGGGATCATCTGCTGGGCGGTCAGGAAGTACCTCTGCGTCTTCGGATGCGCGGTGACCCCCCGCGACCGCACGGTGAAGTACTCGCCGAGGGGCGTGCGCATGGGCCGCGAGGTGGGCGTCTTCCTGATGGTCGTCATGCTCGGGCTCACCTTCTCGCTCACCGCGCCCGTCATGGCGCCCGCGTGCGTGCTCTTCTTCGTGGGCAACTTCGTCGTCTGGAGGTACCACGTGCTGTACGTGTACGAGAGGGGGTACGAGAGCAACGGGAGCATGTGGTACACCGCAGCCGAGCTCGTCGTGTGGAGCCTTCTCGTCGCGCAGAGCTTCACGAGCTGCGTCTTGTTCTCGAAGGCGGCGTGGCTCCAGGGCATCGCGCTGTACGTCACCGTCCCGTACTACCTGTACCGGTACATGGTCAGCATCAAGGCGGAGTTCGGGGGGGGGAACAGCTGGTCCGTGCCGCTGGGTCTGGCGGAGAAGGCGCCGCCGGCGGATTTCTCGGCGGAGATTTACACGCACCCGAGCCTGCGGCCGAGCGCCATGGGATGGCACCCGGACGTCGGGAAGGTGTGGAGGGGGTACCCCGGGGTCGCCGTCAAGCACACGCTCTGAAGAAGACGGGGGACGGAGGGGGGGAGACGAGGAGCGAAGGAGGGAAGGTAGGGAGTGTAATACGCGCGAGTCTGAAGGTGGAGTGCACGAGGGAGGACGCGCGTTCGCGTCTTCTGCTCGAATCCTCGAACTAGCTACTTGACATTTCATACTCCGCGCCCGCGCCCGCCTCGGGCGCGCGCGGTGCCGTTGACCGCGCGCGCCCGAGTCTCAGATCGCCGTGGTCGATAAATTCCTCCCGTTTTGGTCCGGGCGCGCGCGGGCGTCCGTCCCCGCGCGCGTTCGCCTCCGCCGCATCACTCGGGCGTCGCGCGCGGTCGTTTCGGTCGTCGATCGCGCGCGCGATGAGCGCCGGTGGGCCCGCGCCGGCGTCGCCGTCGTCGGCGCCCGTCGCGGCGCCTCCGCCTCGCGCCCCCCCCTCGGCGGATCTGGCCGGGAAGTCGGCGTGGCTCCCCCGCGCGGACACGCGCCTGGGTCGCCACCTCGCGCTCGCGCTTCGCGCCGCCGGGTGCGCGGTGCGCGGCCTTCGGTTCGCCGGGGAGGAGCTCGAGTACGTCACGGAGTCGTTCCTGGCGGAGCCCGAGCTGTACAACGAGGCGCACGAGCGCGCGAAGCGTCGATGCATGCTCGACGCGGACGTCGTCGTCCTGACGCTCCCCGGGGACGATCCCATCGCGCGCGCGACGCTCGAGGCCCTCGACGCCGCCTGCGCGAGCGACGGGAAACCCCGCGCGGTCATCGCGCTCTCGAGCCCGAAGGTCTGGGCCTCCGCGCCCCCCGCCGGCGAAGACCCCGCTTTCGCGACGTTGCGCCCGGACGCCCCCCTGGACGACCTCCTCCGATGGCGCGGCGGCGGCGTCGGAGGAAGAACGAGCGTCGGAACCGCGAGACGCGTCGCCGCGGGGATGGGGACGGGGACGATCGCGGACGATACGTCGCGCTCGTTCGCGTACGCTCGGGCGGAGCGTTTGGTTCTGCGCGCGTCGACGCCCGGCGCGCTGGAGACGCGCGTCGCGCGCCACGGCGTGTTGTACGGCGGGGGCGAATTCCCCGACGGGTTCCTCCGCGTCTTCCGCGACGCGTGGGAGGGGAAACCCGCGCCCGTGTTCGGCTCCGGCGCGAACCGCATCCCGACGTGCCACGTCAGGGACCTCGCGGCGTGCGTGGCTGTGCTGGCGCAGACGGCGCTCGAGACGGCGCGCGGCGCGGCGCGCGTGGAGCCCCCCGCGCGGGATCGCGTGGCGACGATTCTGGACGAACGTCGCGTGACCCAACTCGAGATGGCGTCCAAAGTCGCCGCCGCGTTCGGCGTGCCCGTCGCGAGGTTCCCGGCGTCCCGGGCGTACGCGGAGCCGCTCGCGGCGTCCAGCGCGGACCTGAGCGTGGGCGGCGAGGCGGGCGCGTTCGCGCTCGCGAGCCGAGGGGGCGCGGACGCGCTTCTCGCCGACGTCGACCCGGAGTCGGCGCGCGCGACCCTCGAGCCGCCGGATTTCGATCCCGACGACGACGAATCGTCCTCCGCGCTCGATCCCGCCGCGTGGGCCGAGTGCAGGCACAGGGGGGCGCTCGGCGAGCCCGTCTTCGCGCCGGAACGGGAGGAGGAGGAGGAGGAGGTGAAGGCGGATCCGATCGAGGAGGAACCGAACGGCGGCGAGGGGCAAAAGACAGACGCGGAGGACGCGGCGGCGGAAGGGGCGGCGGAGGGGGCGGAGGAGGCTCCGCCCGAGTCGCCCTGGGAGGTGGCGCCCGCGCCCGTGGGGGGATTCCCCGCGGTGCTCGCCGAATTCATCGCCGCGAACGGTCTGCCCCCGAAGCGCGTCCTCGTTCGCGGGCCGCCGCTCGCGGACGCGGAGGCGCTCGCGGCGGAGACGGCGGAGGCGTACTCTCTGCCGCTGCTCGTCCCGGCGGAGCTCGTCGCGACGTGGCTGCCGAAGTGCTCCGAGGCGCTCCGGGAAAATTGCGGCGACCCGACACTCGCGGAACGAACGACAAACGAGGGGGGCGGGGACGAGGCGGCCGGGGACGCGAGCGTGGATACTGCGGAGGCCGCCGAGGACCCCGGTGCCGCGGAGGACCCCGAGGCGGACCTGGAGGCGGAGGCGGCTGAGGGGTCCGAGGACCCGAAAGCGGCGGAGGCGCGCGCTCGAGAGGCGGCGCGGGAGAGGCGCGCGAAAGCGCTCGAGCTGTGGGACGGCCTCGACGCGGCGACGCGCCTCGAGCTCCTTCGAGAGACGCTCGCGCTGGGCGAGGTCAAGCGGCCCGGGTACGTCCTCGCGGGGGACGGCGTTTTGGCGGGCGTGGAGGCGTGCCACGAGCTGTTCACGACGGTGCCGCCGAGGCCGCTCCTGAGGCTCAAGCGGAAACCGAGGCGAAGAGCGCCGGGTCCCGACGACGAGACCCCCTCGAACGAGGACCCCGAGGACCCCTCGAACGAGGAGCCGGAGCCGGAGCCGGAGCCAGAGCCGGAGTACCCCGAGGAGACGGAGGAGGAGGCGGAGGCGCGGCGCGTTCTGCACCCGGACGCGGCGCCGACGGCGATCGTCCACCTTCGCGTATCGGACGGAGGCGTCCACTTCAAAAAGACGTTTCGCGACTCGGACCCCGAGGGCTACGAACGGTACAAACAGTGGGCCAAGGACGAGGAGGCCGCCATGGACGCGCACGACGAGGCGGTGAACGCCGCGAAGGAGGCGGCGAAGGCTCGCAAGGAGGCGGTCCTGGCGGCGAAGAAGGAAGGACTCGAGCCCCCGCCCGAGCCGGCGGAGGGGGAGGAGGACCCGACGGTTCCGCCGCCGCCGCCGGAGACGGACGAGGTGACGCGATGGCTGTTACGCGACGCCGCGCGCTTCGCGAGGAAAGACGTTCGCGAGGAGGGGGCCGAGGGAGAAGGGCGAGAGGACTCGAGAGGGCCCGTCGAAACGCGCGCGCCGTCTCTCCCCGCGCGTCACTGGGTGGACGCGACGGGGTCGGCGTTCGCCCGCCTCCGCGCGACGAAGCGGCACCTGGGCGCGGCGGCGAACTTCGTCGGCGTCGTCGGCGACGCGGCGGAGGACGTGGACCCCGCGGAGCTCGCCGCCGCGCAGGCGGCGACGGCGCGGCGGCGCGCGGCGGAGCTGAGCGCCGCCGCTCGGCGCGAGCGCGCGGCGGCGCTCGCGGAGCGGCAGCGCCGCGAGATGCTGGCGCGGGAGGAGGAGGCGCTGCACGCGCGGTCGGCGAGTCTGCGGCAGTACCTCGGCGCGGAGGTGATGCCGACGGTGACGGAGGCGATGATCCGGATGCTCAAGCTGAGGCCGCCGGACCCGGCGCTCGCGCTGAGCGAACACCTCCTGCGGCTCGACCACGCCGCGGCGACGGAGGAGGAGGCGGAGCGCGTGGCGACCAAGGCGATGGAACGCGCGATGCTCGAGGAGGCGAAGCTCAGGGAGAAGCGCGAGAAGCTCGAGACGAGCCGCAGGAAGGCGAGGGAGGCGAGGCTCGCCATCAAGCCGAAAGCGCTCGTGCGGCCCGTGCCCAAGCCCGCGCGACCGAGGCCGCCCAGGGCGCCGAAACCGGAGGCGAAGGCTGAAGACGCCGACGAGGGAGCGGGCGAGGCGGCGGGCGAGGAGTGAGGACGCGCGAGCGAAAACAGACCGCGTGTGTATCACATCACACGCGCGCGGCGTGCACGTGTTCATATGATAAAAAGGCGCGGGTCGATCGTGTCGACTCGACTCGACTCGTCGGGGACCGCTTCGCGTAGTCGTCACACCGCCATCTTTTCGACGGCGTCTCCGGCGTCCCCCGCTTGCTTCGCCAACCACTTGTCGTGGTCTTTCTTCTGCGCCGCCCTGAGCTTGGCGAATTTTTTTCTCTGCGCCTTCGGGAGCTCCTCCCCCTCCTTGGTCTTCGTCGGCACGCCCTCCTCGTCGAACTCCGAGAACATCCCCTCGTACGCGCCCGTCTTGAACATCTCGTCCGGGCTCGTCCTCGCCGCCGCCTCCTTCTCCGCGAGTTTTCGCGCCGCCTCCTCCTTCTTCGCCCTCTGCTCCGCCGCCCGCTTCTCCCGCGCCTCCGCCTCCCTTTCGCGCTCCCGCCGCAGCGCCTCCACGCCCTCGAGCTTCCACAGCGCCCCGCCCTCGGCGCGGTCGTCCAGCTTCACCCCGATCGCGGGAAGCCCCTCGTCCCGCAACCGGTCGCACGCCGCCAAGATGGCGCCCGAGCTCGCGCCGGATTTCGCCAACGCGCGAATCTCGTCCCGAAACGCCGAGACGACGTCGAGCGCGGGCGCCATCGCCTCCGCCCGCGTCTGGTCGCCCCCCTCGCCCTCGCCGCCGCCGAACTCCGTGAGCTCCCCGAAGCCGACGCCGTCCTTGGGCGGGCGCCCGACGACGCCGAGGCACCCGAGGATCGTCGTGACGTACCTCGCGGCGGCGTCCACGAGAAGGTGGCGGACGTCGCGCGCGGGCGCCGCGCCCAAGTACACGTTCGCGGCGCCGACGAGCTCCTTCAGCGCCTTCACGACGCCCGGGGTGTTGATGTTGTCGAGCATGGCGGCGTGGACGTTTTTGCGCGCCTCGTCTATCGCGGCGGAGAGGGTTCGCTCGTGGGCGCCCCACGTGTGTTCGGCGTCGACGCGGTACCCCCCGGGACAGTCGCGCATCGCGCCCTTGGCGCGGTGGAAGAATTCGGCGAACACTTTTTCAATCGCCGCCGCCTGCTCCATCTGCTTGAACCCGACGACGCGCTCGCCCTCTTGCACCGGGGTGAGATCCATCGGGTCGCTCCACTGGTGCAGGAGGAACAGGAAGCGGATCTGCCTCGCGGTGTACATCTCGAGCGAGGCGCGGATGGTGATGAAGTTTTTCAGGCTCTTGGACATCTTGAGCCCGTCGATGTGCAGGTGGCCCGTGTGCACGAAGTGGTTCACCCACTGCTCGCAGTCGTAAAACGCCTCGGACTGCGCGAGCTGGTTCTCGTGGTGGGGAAAACTCAGGTCGATCCCGCCGCCGTTCACGTCCACGCGCTCGCCCAGGACGTCGCTGCACATGGCCGAGCACTCGATGTGCCACCCGGGCCGGCCCCTCCCCCACGGGCTGTCCCACTCGGGCTCGCCGGGCTTAGACTTCTTCCACAGGACGAAATCGTTCTCGGCGCGCTTCTCGCTCGCGTCAGAAACCAGCGCGCCCTCGCCGTCCATCGCGAGCTCGACGTTCTCGAGCGCGGACTTGTTCAGCTTCGCGTACTTATGGTTCGGCGCCCCCTCGAACGCGGGGACGTCGAAGTACACGGACCCGTTGGAGGCGTACGCGTAGCCGCGATCGACGATCTGCTGGATGTACGCGACGATCTTATCGGTGTACTCGGAGACCCTCGTGAGCATGTCCGGCCTCTGCACGCCGACGAGGCGCATGTCCTCCATGAACTCCGCCTCGAACGCGTGCGCGAGGTCGAGGTACGCGGTCTGGATGGACCAGGTGGCCGCGTCGGGGTCGGAGACGAGCGTCGCGAGGTCGCGCGTGAGGCGATCCTGGTCGCCGAGGCGCTTCTCGCCGGACGCGAGGTGATCGCGGAGCGCGGCGGAGGCGGCGGCGATCGCGTCCGACGCGCCGGGGGACCCGGCGGCGATTCGCTCGTCCGCGAGCTTCAAGACCGCCTCGGACCTCCTGAGGTGCGCGCGCATGATGATCTTATCGTCGATGTCGGTGACGTTCATGACGAAGCGGACGTCGTAGCGAAAGTAATCGGTCATGACGCGCCTCAGGACGTCGAAGTTGACGTAGTTCCGCGCGTGGCCCATGTGCGCGCTGTCGTACACCGTCGGGCCGCAGATGTACCACCCCACGCGGTTCCCCTCGAGGGGCTGGAACGGCACCTTCGTGCGCGTGAACGTGTTCAGGAGCTTGGGCGCGTCCCGCCGCGGGCCCTCCGCCGTGGCGGCGGCGGCGTCCGAGGCGCGCCACCAGGACGTCGGGGCGTGGCACGCGCACAGAGGGCCGAACTGCGGGAAGCGGGGGGCCGAGGCGCCGGACGACATCGTGAAGACAGACCCGAAGACACCGAGGGACGGAGGGGGGGGGGCGCGGAAGCCGCGCGCGGTGGTGTGCGGCGCCGAGACGAGCGTCGGGGACGCGGGCGATCGCGACGACGGAGCTCTTCCGTCGTCCGCCGATCGCGAAATCTGGATCGCGCGGCCCCCTCTTTAGGGAGACAAATCGACGGTCTAATCCTTGAGTTGATAAACGTCGGATTCGGTCGTCCGCAACGCTGCGTGACGATCTGAGCGCTGCTGCTTCATCGCGCGCGCCTCGAGCTTCCGCCGACGCTTCGGCGGTGGGCGCTTCCACTCTCGGACGCGCCGCGCGCGCGCCGTGGGTCGTCCCCTGCTCGGATGGCTTCCCCCGGCGGCGCGCTCGCGGCGTGCGCCCCCCCCTCGCCCCCCTTCGATTCCCGCGCGGCGCTCGGCGAGGCCGTCGCGGCGCTGTACACGAGCCCGGACCCGCGCGCGCGCGCCGCCGCCGACGCGTGGCTGCAGCAGTTCCTCCGCTCCGATCACGCGTGGCCGCTCTCCCTCCGCATGCTCCGCGACGGCGAGGACCTGACGTCCATCGAGGCGCTGTTCTGCGCCCGGGCGCTTCACGTCCTCCTTCGCAAGAGCGTCGTCAAGGCCGAACGCACGCAGCGCTCCCACGCCGTCCTCGACGCGGACGACTGGACGGGCGCGAGGGAGGCGTTGCTCAGGCTCATGTGGGCGCACGCCGACGCGATCGAGCGGAGCGACGCGTCGGCGGACGCCGCCGCGCCTCCGACCTCCGCCGCGGGAACGTTCGCGGCGCGCGCCAAGGCGGACGCGGCGGCGTCGCGCGCGGTCCTGACCCAGGTCGCCCTCGCGCTCGCGGCGTTGGCGTGTAAGATGGACGCGTGGGACCCCGCCTCGATCGTCCCGGACGTCCTTCGCTACTTCTCCTCCTCCTCCTCCGGCGGCGACGGCGGCGGCCGCGCGCCCTCCTCGGGCGCGGCGTGCTTCCTGCACGTCCTCGCCGCGCTCCCGGAGGAGTGCGCGTCGAAGGACCTCAGCGTGCACCCCGCGCGGAGGGAGGCGGTGCGGCGCGGGCTCAGGGACGCCGCCGCGACCTCGGCGTTCCCGGCGATGGATGCGATCTCGCGAGGCGCGTCCGTCGGCTCCGCGCGGGTGCTCGCGTTTCGCGCCTTCGCCGCGTGGTCCGCGTTCGCGCCCGACTGCGACGCGGCGGCGCCGAGCGCGACGCTTGAGTTCGCACTCGAGGCGTTACTTCGAGGCATTCCCGCCGCCACGCCCGGGGGGGTCGCGGATCGGCTCCTGGACGCCGCGCAGGCCGCGGTGGCGTCGGGGCTCGTCGAGGCGACGCACAGGCCGAGCCGCCGTGACGCGCTGGCGGCGGCGCTCGCGGCGATTCGCGAGGCGATTCGCGAGTCCCCGGGTCCCCGGGTCGGTTTCGAATACGCGGGGGGGCGACCCGACGAACATTCGGACGAACACTCGCGTCTTCATCGATTGACGCAGATCCTCGCCTCGGTCGCGGTTCGCGCGTCCGAGCCCGCGCCGGTCGCGCGGGTTCAGGCCGAGGCCGTCAAGGACCCGCTCGCGGTCGGGCCGGCGGCGGCGGGCGATCGCGCGTACGTGCCGTATAAACAATTCGCGGAGATGCGCAAAGAGGCGAAAAGAAGCGGCCGGGGAAAATCGAGAGGCGCCGACGCGAATGACGCCGACGGCGTTCTCGACCCGCTCGAGGGCGCGGACGGGGACGCGCTGGCGTTTTGCCTGGACGCGCTCGCGGAGGCGATGGCGACGGGCGCGGCGTCCCCCGCGACGGCGTTCGAGGCGTGGACCTCCGTCGCCGGCGCGATGGAATCGCGCGGCGTTTTCCCCGACGCGTCGAGTTCGCCGCGTCACCCCGCCTCTAACCCCGCGGTCGCGGCGTTCCTCCCGACGTTGCGCCAGAGCGCGGCGCGGATCGCGGAGAGCGCGAGCTGGTGCGCGAGTCGATGGCTCCCGGCCTCGGGCGTCGCCGCGGCGAACGACGCGCGGCGGGGCGCGATCGAGGACGCGGCGATCGACGACGACCCGTTCGCGCCTCGGGGGGACGGCGAGTCTTCGGGCGGCGGCGCGTTTGACGAAACCCTGAACCGACGCGGGGAGGACAGGGAGACGCTCTCGGAGGGGCTTCGCGACGTCGCTCGGTGCGTCGGCGCGGACGCGTTCGTGGCGTGCGTCGTGGATCGGTTCCGCGACCGCGTCGAGGCGCTGTACGCGACCGCGGAGGAGCGCGCCGTCGCGGCGTGCGAGGGGTGGCTGTTTTCTCTGTTCGCCGTCGCGCGCCTGACGTCCGATTCGCGAACGCCGGAGAGCGTCGAAGCGACCGTGGCGGGCGTGACGGCCGCGCGGGCGTTCGCGGCGCACGAGCGGTGCACGCCCCGCGGCGCCGAGCTCGTCGCGTGGACCGTCGCCGGGTTCTGTCACAAGGCGCTGCCGACGTGCGGCGACCCGGCGGCGGTGGGACTCGCGCTCGAAACCGTCGCCGCGCTTTTGAAAAGCGCCGACGCCGCGGTGAGCCGGGGCGCGTGCGTCGCCGCGATGCGCGCGTGCGAGTGTTTCGCCAAAAGAGATCTAAGTAAGGGAGGGGCGCAAACGGCGGTACGTATTCCGCTTCCCGGCGCCTTCCGCGACGCCGTCGCTCAGTGCTACGCCTCCGGCGGGCCGTCGTCTTCGCCGCGGCTCTCCGCGCTCCGCCGCGGGCAGGAGCCCGCGACGACGATCCTGGCGCGCGCGCTCGCGGCGACGGCGGTCGAGGCCGCTGAGGCGGGGGAGCTCTGCGACGCGAGCTGCGCGAGGCTCGCGGCAGCGGCGGCGGAGGCGGAGGCGGCGGCGGACGCCTTCGGACGCGGCGGCGGCGGCGCCGCGGCGGACGCGTCGCTCGTCGCGCTCCGGCGGGTCTACGAGGCGGGCCTGCGCCTCGCCGCGGCGGCGCAGGAGACCGAGGTGGCCGCGCGCGCGGTTCTCGTCGCGGACGCGAGGCGGAGCGGCGCGGAAGGGACCGGCGGCACGGACCCTGAGGGGAACGCGTCTTCGCTTCGCCTCGCGTCCGCGTACCCCTCGGCGCTCGCGCTCGCGCTCCGCGCCGCCGACGCGCTCGTGGAGGCGCTCGTCGAAAAAGAAGCCTCCCGCCTTTCCTCCGGCTTTCATACCGGCGGCGGCGTTCTTTCCGGTCCCGCGCGCGGCGCCGTCCGCCGCGTCCTCCTCGCCGCGGACGATACCGTCGCCGCCGCGTCCACCGGCCTCGCCGCCGTCGTGAAGGCCGCGGGCGCCGCGGAGGAGGTCGGAGGGTCCCGCGCCGCGCTGAGCGCCGCGCCCGCCGCGCTCGAACTCGCCCTGGGGCGTTTCGCCCGGAACCCCGCGAGACACGCGAGACTCCACGCGGTTCTCGTCGCGGGCCTCGGCGCCGAGTCCGCGGCGGTCCGCGCGTTCGCGTGCGAGGCGTCCAAAACCGCGATGGATAACGCCGTGGCGGCGCTCGAGAGGATCGACGAAAGGACCGGCGAGAGCCCTCTCGGCGCGTCCTCGAGCCTCGGCACTAATCTCTCTCGCCTGTGCTCCTCCTCCGACGCGCGCTCGACGCTCGTCCGCGCGTTCGTCGCGCTTACGCACGCGTCGCTCCGCGTCGGCTCGCCCGCGCTGGTTCCGTCCGCCGCCTCTGTGGTCGCCATATCTATAAACCTTCTTCGCGATCCGGGGTCCGCGAGATCCGGCGACCCCGAGTGTTCGCTCGACGCGTTGGCCCTGGCGGCGGACGCGTTGGCGTGCGCGGCGGCGCTGGCGCCCGAGCGCCACGCCGCGGGGCGGTCTCCCGAGCACGCGGCGGCGGCGGGGACTGTGGCGCCGGGGATGGGGCGGCTGGCGTCCGTCGTGTCCACGCGCTCGGGGCGCGGGTCGCACCTGCCGAGGTGGCGCGCGGGGGACGCCGGGGCGGTCGCTCTGGCCGACGCGATGGGGGAGGTGACTGCGTTGAGGGCGGCGGCGGCGGTAAAGGCGGGAGGCGCGGCGGCGGGGGGGGAGGGTTGTGAGGGGTGTTCGGACGCGGCGACTTTTTCCGACGGCGGCGGCGGCGCGGCGATCGTGCGGGCGTTGCTGGAGTGCGCGAACGGCGCGATGCCGCCGAGCGCGGTGACGGACGTCGCGGCGGCGATGTTCGCGGCGTGGACCGCGGTCGGGGACGAGGTGTTTGGGGGGTGGTTGACGCGGGCGCTGGGCGGCGATCGGGACGGGTTTCCAAGGGCGAACTGCACGCGCGAGCAGAAGGCGGAGTTCGCGGCGGCGCTTCTCGGGGTGGACGGGTTCGAGGGGG
>MDSW01211145.1_pt1 | contig 16558 bp, 13 predicted proteins | sample 811171 | NCBI WGS metagenome assembly MDSW01 (sample SAMN05326641, study PRJNA326480) | marine metagenome | isolation source: seawater | place: Atlantic Ocean: North West | collected 2012
CGAATGAACTGAATCGTCTCATCCGCAAGGCGATCCGGGAGATACTCACCTTCTTTGCGGTCCTGCAGAAAATCGATTCGGTACGGATCAAAGAACGTGCGGGGACCGCCAAACGAACATCCGCCGATGTTGATGTCGTAACCCTGGTGCTGCGGCGCGAATTGATGATCTTTGTTACAGTACAGGTGCCACTTTCCGATAAACGCAGTGGCATATCCGCCATCTGCCTTCAAGCGCTCGGCGATCGTTGTGTAGTCCAGATCGAGGTGATCCTTCATGGGAGCCGGCAGCAGCTTTGAGTCTTCCGGCGTAAAACGATCCTGATGCGGCAGATGATTCGTGATGTGGAGTCGTGCCGGAGCCAGTCCGGTGACAATTGCAGCTCGGGTTGGCGAACAAACGGGAGCAGCAGCGTACGCGTCCGTAAATCGGATGCCCTCACTGGCCAGTCGATTGACGTGGGGCGTATGAACGTGCTCATTCCCCTGACACGCGATATCCATCCATCCCATGTCGTCAATGAGAATAAACAGGATGTTGGGACGCTCCGCAGCACTGGCGACTGTGCAGAGTAACGCCACGAGAAGGGTAGACAGGTGTCGAAATGTCATGGTTGAGTCCGTTGAATTCGCGGGAAGCTCATACCGTGACAATCTCAGCGCGTGACGTCAACGGACTCAGAAATCCTGTGCGACGGTCGTCGAGTAACACGACACCTGTCGCCGGTCATTGAGAAGCCGGAATCTCCAGTCGGCCTCTGTGAGGCCGGATCGATCAGCCGCAAGGTGAAATACCTCAGCGACATGAATCTCAGCTATTGTCCGCCGGAGGGTTGCCATCCAAAGCCGTCCGTACGCTTCTGCTCATTTGTCCGGAATCGGGCAAACGGGCTGTCATCCTGCTGCTCCACCTGACGAGGTGGCATGCGTCGAACGGTTGGTTTCGGTGGTTCCAGCGGCACGGCCGTCCGCCCCGAGCTGTCACCGAACGGGTCTGCGTCCAAATCAACCGGGGGCGAAAGTGTCTTGAGTGGATTCACAGGTGTCGATCGGTGCGTCTGCATTCGGGTTGGTGAAGTACGACTCTGTGTTGTTCGCGGTTGCGGGAGCTTCTGAACAACTGCGGCGTTCGGATCTTCATAGATTAGTGGTTCCGCTTTCTCTGAACCGACCGGCTGTGGTTTGATGAAGCCTGCCATGGGCGCAGTCCCGGAACTGCCTTCTGATTCAGGAATCAGAGGTTCCGCGAATTCCCTTGCCAGAGCTTCCCGCTGTGCTTCCATGTTGTTGCGAGCTTCTCGTCGAACCTGTTCAAACTCATTTGCAGAGGAATGCAGCTCGTTTTCAAACTCATTCCTCAGGTCCGTAAACGACTCTTCGGTCTGGCTGACCTGCTGGATGGCCCCGGCATGCATGCGAGTAGCCTCGCGGTCCCATTCTCGCTGTCTTGACTCTCGGAACTGTGCAAAGTCCTTGCTGAGCATTTCGACCGTTTCAGTCAGACCACTTTCCATTGCTTCATCACGAACGAAGGCCGCCATTTCTTCCATGTTGGGTGGAGGGGCAGGCGTGTTTGGTTCTTTGGTGAAGTCGGTAAACAGTGAATCAGCCTCTGACTCGATTTGCGCGAGTCGCGGGTCCGTTGTTCCGGCCTTCTGCGAGCCCGCCGTGTGCATGATGCGACTATAATCGGACGGGTCGGACGGAACGGTCGGATCTTTCGGAGCGCTTCCTGACAGGCTGGCGACATCAAAGCCGCCCGGTCTGACGGGAGCTGGCTGAGGAGCTTCCGATTCATCACCGGTGTCCAGTGCAAACGGATCATCCGTGAGGGCTGCGTAACCGGGGCGCGTCATCTCACGAAACCGATGACAACCGGTCGTTGCGATGATTGAAATGGCCATCAGAGTGAATGTGAGAGGTTTCATCGCGATTTCTTCCGCTGAATCGGCGCCTGCTCTTTGGCAGTCGGATTCAGACTCGGATTGACTCCGGTCTTTGGGGAACCGGAATGGTATCTGCGGTTAAATGCTGAAGGGTCAAAGTCGTCTCGGCGCGCGGCCGATTTGGCGTTGTACAGAAACTTCTGCTCAGCTGGCAGCTGCTCAGGGTTGATCTGACTGACAGTTGTACGTGCTGGCGACGAGGCTGTGCTGACAAGCGTTGGCTCAAGGTGTTGGGCAACACTGCGAACCCATGTCTTCAGCAGGTCAAGCTGGAGACTGCCGCTGCGGCCAGGGAAACTGGGGTGTCGGCTCCCACCATGCATCTTCAATGCGTGGACCAGGAGCGGACTGCTGTCGGGAGATTCGAGGTTAACCTGGCTGAGCACTGAGGCCAGATTCTGCTCCGAGATTCGCGGCTTCATGATTCGACCATATCGCACCAGTCGGAAGTCCGTCTTCAGGCCAGCATGACACTGCGCACACTTGTTAATCATGATTGGCTGAATCCGCAGCGTGAATTGTCGAGCCTGCTCCGGCGGGAGACCTCCCAGAGAAAGTCGATCGGCCACCATCGCTTCCGCGACTGCCTGCTGAAGATGCATTGGCTTTTGAGCAGCCTCAGTCCGTTGTCGCTCCATTCGCGCCAGTGATTCGAGGATACCCTTTGCGTCCTGTCGGTTCGGGTCAAGGTGCAGCGCGTCGAGTGCTTCACGGCGAGCGGCGGCCTTCAGGTGATGGCTCAGGCACCACCGTGCGAGTTGCAGATGTACGTCGGGCGACAGAGTTTCAAATGACGAACGCATTCTGCGATACGCGTCATCCATGTCACGAGCGGCAAACTTGATATTGCCGGCGGCAACCAGCATCTGACCGTTGGGCAGTTTGACTTCGTAACCGCCGGGCCGCGGCGTCAATTCGCCTTTGACCACATTTCCGGTATGCAGCACGAGAACGCCTCGCCGTGACGCATCCGTGGAATCGGAATCGCGCAGCGACAGCTGCTGGGCTGCGAGGTCCGCGTGCCCCAGAAGAACGGTTGCCAGGATGAGTCTGTAAATCGTCTTCATGACTGCATTGAACGGGATAGTCAGCGCGCAGGTTTCGGGGCGCAGGACTTCCATTGGCCGCAACCGTATCTGCGAACCGTGAAACGGGTCAATACGAGCCGTTCTTCGCCGGTCGCCTCGATGATCTGCTGTGATTCCAGAGGGTCCGACTTACGTATGACTGGCGAAATGGGATCTCGTTTCGGCAGAATCTGCTGAAAGCGGCGCACACCCGTGCTTCTCTGTCGTGGATTACCCCAGATGACCGACTCGCAAAAAGACGCCTGCTCACTGATTCAGCTGAGACCTGTGAGACGATCAGACCTGGATGCGATCTTCGTTTTGCAGGGAGACGCTGCTGGCAACGACCAGGCCGCCACCATTCCGAGAAGTCGGGAATCGTTCGATGAACACTGGGACCTTGTATTGAACGACTCCAGTGCAGGTGCATACAGCATCATTGTTTCCGACCGGCTGGTCGGAACGATTGCACGCTATCGGATGCAGAGCACCGACTATGTTGGATACTGGATCGGACCTGACGATCGTGGCCGAGGCGTTGCAACGCAGGCATTGTGTAAACTTTTGAAGCTTCATCCGGAACGGCCGTTGATGGCCCGCGTGGCCGTCAGTAATGCCGCTTCCGTTCAGGTATTGCAAAAGAACGGGTTTGAGATCGTTGATCGGTATCACGCGGAAGCAACCGATCGCTTTCTTGCCTGTGAGGAGTACCTTATGCAGCTGGACAGCTTAAAAGATGGCAGAATTCATTCCGACGGGAGAGACCAATGAGCCCTGGCAGTGATCGCTTTGGACGACGTGACCTTCTCAAAGGAACGGCGGCAGCCAGTGCTGCCGCCCTTACCGGGACAGTCAATGCAGACGAACAGTCAGGCCTGATTGCCGGGGAGAATGCTCGTAAAGGAACAACGGACTGGCAGCTGACTCGTGTCCGGACTGATGAAGGTCCGTTTCGGACGTCGCTGATTGAAGGATACTGTTCTCATCAGTCAGTTGCGGCTGGTGATACCCTCAGTGTGTTCGTAAGCACTCAGCCCGCTCGAAAGTTTCGCCTCGATGTTTACCGTATGGGATATTACGGCGGCACAGGTGGTTATCACAAGGCGACATTTGAAGGAAGTGGCAAGCCTCAGGCAGTTCCGGAAATCGGCTCGCTGCCAGGACGACTACGAGAGTGTCAGTGGGAACCGACACTCGAGATCACGATCCCTCAGGACTGGGTCAGCGGTGTTTACCTCGGCAAACTCACCACCATTCCGGAGTCCGCCAGTGAACCGTACTGGCAGAGTTACGTCGTGTTCATTGTCCGAGACAACAGGAAAGCAGATTTCCTTTTTCAGTGCAGTGACAATACGTGGCAGGCCTACAACAAATGGCCCGTGAATGAGTCACTCTACACGCATCCGGACGGTGCTCATGCTCCGGGTGTTGCTGTCAGCTTCGACCGACCGTACGGCAAGTACACACAGATCTTTGATCACCCGCTGTCGATTGGTTCGGGCGAGTTTCTGCTGTGGGAATATCCACTCGCATTCTGGATGGAGCAGCAGGGGATGGATGTGACGTACGGATCCAACCTTGATACATGCCAGAGTGAGTTCGTGGAGCGCTGTGGAGTGTTTGTCAGTGTGGGCCATGATGAATATTGGGATCGAAGACAATATGACGCTGTTGAGAAGGCTCTGAAGAACGGGACCAGCCTTGCATGGCTGTGTGGCAACTCGGTGTTCATCGACTCTCCGTTTTCAGCATCATCCCGTGGGGTCGACGGTCGAATTATTACACGCACCGGATGTTTCGGAGAGATGCGCAGGGAGGAGCAGGAATCCTACGCCTCTCTATTCGCAGGGCTGAAACAGACTGCACCCGACGAACGCCGCATCATGGGTGTTCGCAGTGTGGTGCCATTCAATGGAGGAGGCGACTGGACGTGCCGCAAACCCGATCACTGGCTGTTTGAAGGTACGGGAATGCAGGCCGGTGAGAGCATCCCGGGGCTGGTTGGCTGGGAACACCACGGCGAACCCGACCCAAATCTCGCCGGGATAGAGGTCGTGGCCTCTGGCTCCATCTGGTCCGGCGGGACTCGGGAGGGGCACTACGAGAGCGTTGTGTTTCAAGGGCCAAAGGGAAACCTCGTGTTTAATGCCTCAAGTGTTTTCTGGGCGCAGGGACTTGCCGCACCTCCGGGACACATCATCCCGTGGTCACACTTCAGCAGACCGCATGGACCTGATTCACGCGTGCAGAAAATCACGGCAAACGCGCTGGCCAGACTTCTGCAGTCGTCAGCGAGCCACACAAAAACACGTTAGGGGACAGCTCGGCAGGTGCACCTGCAGCATTGGAAGCACGTCCCGAAGGCTGGAGGACAGACGAGAGACGGTCCGCAGGAATCCAGCGGGATTCGCGAACGTGAATCTCTGATCATTGTCCGGAACGTAGCGATTATCTCGCAGCATCTCTTCGGCCCTCGGGCGTTTTCGTCGGAGCGCAATTCCACGCCTCTGCTGAGTTGGTCACACTGGTAAGGCTATGAGTCTGACGCACTTTCGTGAAATCCTCCGCTATGTCCCGGGATACCGCGACACGACCTTTGTCGTGGGCGTGGATGGGGGCGTCGTGGACCGCGTCAATCTCACGAATCTTATGCTCGACGTTGCAGTTCTGCGTAGTCTGAACATCAACGTGATTGTGGTTCACGGCATTCGCGGTCACCTGCGAGATCTGGCCGCAGAACGCGGCCAGACCCTTTCCAGCGACCATGCCGGAGGTGTTACCGACGAAGACACCATGAGCCTGGTGCGTCAGGCCAGCAGCGAAATGACGCAGCTGATTCTGGGCGCCTTTCGCGCCTCTCGATTGCCGGCCGCGTCTCCGAATGCTGTGGTAGGCCGTCCTGCGGGGATTCTCAACGGGATCGACATGCAGAATTCCGGTGTGGTGCTGCGAGTCGACGGTTCCATGCTGAATGATCTGCTGGCACAACAGATCATTCCTGTCCTTCCACCTCTTGCCTTCGACCATCAGGGACAGCTGCTCAGAGTGGGGGCCGATGCCCTCGCAGTCGAAGTCGGTATCGCGGTCGGCGCGCGAAAGGTCATGTTTGCGGGAAGCGTGGATGGAATCACTGAAGAAGAATCGCTTGTGCGCCAGCTGAACATTGAGCAGGCACGTGCGCTGCTGGCAGACGATGCAGGTTCTTCTGACACGATGCAGGCAAAGCTGAGATTGGCTTTGAAAGCCTGTGAGGCGGGCATCGACCGTGTCCATATTCTTAACGGAAGAACGCCCCAGGGACTGCTGGCAGAAGTGTTCTCCAATAAAGGGATCGGCACACTCGTTTACTCGGACGACTATCAGACGATTCGTCCTGCCGTTCCAGGAGATGTTGCCTTTATTCATTCGCTGGTTGTTGGCGCGGCCGGAGATGACGAGTTAATTGCCCGTTCGCCTGAGCAGATCGCAGCCACCATTGACGATCATTTTGTGGCCGAGATCGATTCCAATCCGGTCGCCTGTGTCGCACTTCACATTTATCAGGAGTGTGGAAAAGCGGAACTGGCCAGTCTTGTTGTTCGCGAGGGCCACCGCAATTTTGGGCTCGCGTCACGACTCACAGAGTTTGTTCAGCATCGCGCCAGGGATGCTGGAGTTCGGGAGCTCTTCTGTCTCTCAACTCAGGCGGACTCCTGGTTTCGTCGCAAAGGTGGATTTGAGAAGACTGACCCGACCGAACTGCCGGAAGCCAGATATCAGCGGTGGGCCACTAATGGCCGCAACTCGATCGTGCTGAAGAAGACCCTGAACGGCCAGGGTGCTTAGAGGTCACAGTGCGCGTTTGTGGGGCGTGCGAAACAGACCGAGCTGAGCTCGGCTGGAATGGCCGTCGCCAGCGGCGTGGGGAATCGTAAGGGAGCAGAAGATGTCGTCAGGCTTAGGAGCCGCCATGCCCCGTGTGTTTCAATCTTAGCGGAGCGGCGCGAGCCGCCCGGTCGAGCACGGTTACGAAGCGACTGCCGGTTCGGTCCATTCGAACTCCACGGTGAGGGTGAACATATTTCTGCGTCCGTGCCAACAGACACTACATGTCGACGGGAGGATGCGATGTCAATTTCGGCTTTGGCGCCCAGGGGTAGTCGACAGCCGTGTAGTTAATTTCCAGCTCAGGGGTCCTGAGTTCACGATACCCTTTGATTCGTGATGTCAGCGCGCGGTCAAGAATTCCGCTGCTCAGCAGAGTGCGTTCCACTGGATACGATGGTTCTCCGGTATGCACCATTCGTTCAATGCCCTTTAACAGCCACGCGAAGTGCGGGTATCGGGGTTCCGTCCGTTCGTCGAATCGGGTGGCAATGATCTCTTTGTTCTCTCTAAGTTTCAGGGCAATTGAAGTGCCTCGCGAGAATCCCGGCAACATTACAACCGCGCCAGTCAGCCCATCGGTGTAATGAAAGAGGAACAGAGTGACGTTCTTCTGCTTACGAACGTCTCCATCGCTATGCGGCACGGCGGCCAGTGCAGCATCGAAGGCTTCCTGAGAAACAATGCCCTCGTCCATTGCCTTCCAGACGGCGGCTCCTTCAAGACAGCGGACGCGCGCCACACCATGCTCGGCGTTCTTTCGTCGTTCAGCGTGCCACTGAAAGAAGTCAAGGGCGTGGCTTCCGTAGATGTCGAGACCTGAGTAACCGACGCCAACTGCGGCTTCGATTTCACAGCCCATCGGAATTTCAATCTGTGGCTTCCGATAGCCCACGGTCATAGACGTGCCGGCCATAAAGGGCACCTTGAGTTCACGTGCTCGATCGTACATCCATTTGGCATCTTTCCAGACCGGCCCCAGGTGCTTGTCATTAAACACGGGGACAACGCGTCCATACTTTTCGAAGGCGTCGGTGATTCCTTTGAAGAATCGACGACGAGGATGCAGGACCTGGCCTTTTTCATTCCTTGGGTAGGTGCCGTGTTCACCGATACTGATAACGCCATCAACGGGGACCGAGTTGCCCCCAACGGTGACTGCTCCTTCGATGGTGTCAAAGATCGGGACGTCATACTTTTTCGCCATAGCCCGTGCCATGTCGCGATCGGTGAATTGATCGACATACATTGACGACAGGGTAAGCAGAGGACGAGGCCCTCCCTTTTGTTCCCAGCCTTCGAGGATCTTTCCAATCAGCACGTCTGCGTGGAGGCCGCGCTCATAGGCTGTCACCACAGCGGCCACGGGGCGAGGTGGAGGAGGAGCCGCAATGGACGACGCTCCACATGTTGCGGCAACGGCTCCGGCCGCGACGGCCGACATCCAATGACGTCGATCATGGTTTCCGTGGTCGGTCATCGAACTGCTCCTGCATTATCGGAGAGAAACTGCAAACGATTGCCCTGAACAATTATTGCAGCGTTCGAGCGGCGAAGACGCAACCTCAGGCTGTGATTCAGAAGCCGGGGTCTGTTTTTTGCAACCCCTCTCGGATCTCGCCGACAGCTTCACGCACAATCCCGCGCAGGTAATCAATGTTCTTGAGCGTCTGCTCCATCTCTTCCATTGCGATCGGTGCTTCATTCCGCTGATCGTGCTGCTTGGCAGCAAGGTCGATAATATGCAGCTGACGCTGCAGGTCCGTCCCGATGAGCTCGACGATCGGACGAGTCGCTCGCCGGATTCTTTTGCCGAGCACATGGAGTGACTCTCGTTCTTCATTTCGTGTGACAGCATCCAGCTGCCGCGGGGCCGTTCGGATGTTTCGTCTCTGCAGTTCCTCCTCATCCACAAGACGCCCCAATGGGGATGCATCCACTTCGATACCGTCCTTTGCCTGTTTGGCCTTTTCAAGAATGACAGGAAGCTTTTTGGAAGCCGGACATTTGTCAACGCCATCCTGTAGCAGTCTCACCGCCTGAGTCAGGTTGTTCATCTCAATGTACAGATTGCCGAGATTGACGTAGGCATCTGCCATCTCCGGCTCGAGGCGGATGGCTTCGCGGTACGCCGAAATTGCCATTGAGTTCATCTTCAAAGCTCGTTGAGCAATTCCCATGTTGTAGTAAGCGGACGAACACTTCTTGTCGCGTTTGATAGCGTTTCGCAGGACTTTGGTGGCCCCCTGATAGTCCTTGAGGACATTCAATACTGCTCCCAGATTGACATAGGGAGTTGCGTTGCGCGGGTCCATGCGGGTGAGGTGTTCGAATGCATCTCGCGATTCTTCAAACCGTTTCAGCATGAACAGGGTCATTCCCAGCAGATCCTGCGCTTCTCGGGAGTCCTGGTCGGCGGCAATGATCTCCTGAATCACTGCCAGGGCATCTTCAGCCTGCCGCTCCTGAAGAAGGCGGCGGGCAACAGCGAGGGGGGAAGCTGCGTTTGCGTCGGTCATCTGTACTGCTCCCTGTCAGGAGAGGCTAACAGTCAGAAAGAATGGTCTTTTCTATTTGGCGTCTTCTGCTGTTTGCTCGACTGACATGCATGGATTGCCGGTTGATAAAGGTGGGATGTGATCAACCGAGGTGTGAAGAAGGCATCCGTGGCTGGAACTTTAGTCGTCCGCATCAATGAACTGGAATGGTTTGTCACATTTGCAACAACACAGGACAAAGCTGCCCAGTTTGACATTGTAGGAACACAGGTAAAGTTTGAGCGCTCTTCACGTCCCGTTCAAGAGGGATTTTTGACACAGCCGAAACTCACGGTGTTCGTTCTCTCTGCGAACACCACCTCTTCTCTCTGAACCGCTGAAGAAGGCGCAGGTTCTGCATGTTCTTAAATCAGCAAAGATGCCGACCTCTGCTGCTGCTCGCAGTCACAGTGTGGACCGCAGCCATCTGTGCTCCTGCTGTGGAAGCCACAGACAAAGACCCACGCATCACTCCACTGGTTCGTGCTGTCCGGCACTGTCAGGAATGTGTGGTCAACATTCACACAGAAAAGACGGGGCGCGGTGAAGCGGAGTCACGGTTCTTTTCCCCGAAGAGTCGCAAAGTAACCGGGATGGGAACAGGCATCGTTGTGGATGAGCGTGGCTACATCGTCACTAACTATCACGTGATTCAGGATGTCGATCAGATCACCGTGACCCTGAAGGGCGGCGAAGTGCTCGATGCGCGGCCTGTCTCGTTCGATCGACGTCAGGATATGGCCATCATTCAGGTCAATTCGTCCAGCCCGCTGAAGGTCATGGAGATGGGTATCTCATCAGACGTCTTGCTTGCGGAGCAGGTCTTTGCAGTCGGAAACGCGTTCGGGTACGAACACACTGTGACCGCTGGCATCGTGAGTGCTCTTGGTCGAGACGTCGAAGTGGATGAAACTCAGGCTTACGAGAATTTGATTCAGACTGACGCAAGTATCAATCCGGGGAACAGTGGTGGCCCACTATTGAACGTTCTCGGTGAAGTCATTGGCATCAACGTTGCGATTCGGGCGGGAGCTCAGAGAATCGGCTTTGCGATTCCAATTGATGATGCTCGACGAACCATTGCTCGTCTGTTGAACACTGAACGTCTTAACGGGGTTTCTCACGGAGTGTTTTCATCGGACATCCGTGAAGGCAACAACAAGCGACTGAAGGTCGACACCGTCGCCGTCGGAAGTGCTGCTGATCGCTGTGGACTGCAAAAGGGTGATTTGATCACGAGTGTTCGTGGTATCGAGATTCATGACGGAGCAGACCTCGAACGCAGCCTGCTGGACATGCCAGTTGGAACAGTCCTCGACGTGGATGTCATGAGAGACGGTAAGGCTGTCGCGTTGAAAATGAACGTGGGCGTTGGCAAGTCGGCGGCTGCTCCACGCAACCCGGTCCGAACTGTCTCTGTCGATACAGGGGACCTGTCTGAGGTCCGCCAGCGTGTCCTCACTTTGCTCGGAATGCACCTTGAGAACCTGCCGACTGATGATTTGCGTCTGCTGCAAAAGACCCACAATGGTGGGCTTCGCGTCGCGTCTGTTCACAAAGGAAGTCGAGCGGAACGATATGGCGTTCGCAAGGGCGATATCCTGCTTGGGCTGGATGGATTTGAAACGCTCGACGATCGAAACCTGAAGTTCATTCTGCAGGATTCCCGGGTGCAACGTCTGGAAAAATTGTCCTTCCAGATCCATCGCGAAGGTCGCGGTGCACTTGTTGGACACATGGACCTGCGTCGCTGAGCACGTCCATGAGCGAGTGGACCGAACAGCTCACAGAATTCATTCGCTCAGCCTGCCGACTGGAAGTACTGGCGAGCAAGCCAGGGAATGTGTGCCCTGCGTACAGCTTCGCTGACGCAACGGTCGACGACTTTCTGGTCTCGGCTGACGCCGTTGCCCCTGTCCTCGCGCAGTCTGCTGAATTGGGAGTGGGTGCCGCTATTCTGCGCGCCGTCGAACTCACAGTGGAGAAGGTTGGGCACAACACAAACCTCGGGATCATCCTGCTGCTTGCTCCGCTGGCCGCTGTGCCACGCAGGGAGTGTCTTTCGGCCGGCATTCGCTCTGTGCTGAATAGCCTGACGGTTGACGATGCTGTCCAGACCTATCGAGCAATTGCTGCTGCGGCACCAGGGGGGCTGGGAACGGCAGACGCACAGGACGTTGGGCAGAGTCCCGATCAGAATCTTCGCGACTGCATGCGACTGGCAGCGGAACGAGATCTCATTGCAGCGCAGTACTCCAATGGGTTTCGTGATGTGCTGGAACACGGTGCATGGAGTCTGTTCCACACCCGGTCATGGGAAGATTGCGCTGACAAACGGTTGGCGTGGCTGGCCGTCAACATGCTGGCCACGCGCGGAGACTCATTGATCGCACGCAAGTGTGGCGAACAGATAAGTCTGGATGTTCAATGCCGTGCTCATGGCGTGTTGCAGTCAGGCTGGCCTCAGAGTGCGAGTGGAGAGTCTCGGTACGCCGAATTCGACACGTTTTTGCGAGACACTCATCACCGCAGGAATCCCGGAACCACCGCTGATATGATTGCTGCCGTTCTGTTTGCTGTTCTGCGCTCCGGTGTCTGCCGGTGCGACAATGATCAGCTTGTGTTTGTGGAAGGTGCGAATGTCCAGTCACTTTGAAGCGCGCGTGACCAAAGACTCCCTTGTCTTTAGTGCGGCTCATTTCATCACCTTCAATGGCAACATCTGCGAACGACTGCACGGCCACAACTGGCGGCTGGATGTTTCCATTTCCGGTCAGCTTGATGAAAACGGCTACGTCTTTGACTTTATCGCGCTGCGGGATGCGTGTGGCAGGGTCGTGGAAGAGCTCGATCATCGTGTTCTGCTTCCCGAGCATCATCCGTTGATCAAGGTTCAGCAGATCAGTGATGGCAAAGAAGTTCAGGCGACCTTTGAAGAGCGGCGCTGGATTTTTCCCGTGGAAGACTGCGCCATTCTGCCCATTGCCAATACAACTGCGGAACTCATTGCCGGCTGGACGGGGCAGCGACTGGTCCGCGAACTTGAACTGCCGGCTGTCTCCACTCTGGACCGTCTGGACGTTCGGGTCGAGGAGAATTTTGGTCAGTGGGCAACCGCCAGTGTCTCACTTCGTTGATCGACAGCATCTGCATTCGGTACTGCAGACGCTGTGGAATAACCGATCAATCGGTGTGGCGAATTCCCGGTCCTCAAAAGGGAGCCAGGTTCTGTGAGCCAGGTTCGACTGATCATGGCTGTACTGTCAGGTTGAAACCTGACCTACGCGCAGCCAAAAACAGGCCAGGCGAAAAGCCTGGCCTGTCTCAACACTTCCCGGAGTCACCCAGAGGAAGTGTCGGAGACGGTGCAAGCGGTGTTACTTTGACGCCGTTCGTCGAGTGCGACTGCTGGACCGACGAGAGCTTGTCTTTGAATCCTCCTTTTCCTCCTCGTCGCTGGCTTTGGTCGCTTTTGTCCGGCTGCTCCTGAGCTTTGCCAGGGCTGATTTCTGAGAGCTGGTCAGAACATCATCCAGTTCGTCATCCATCTCTGCCTGCAGTCGTTCAATCTGAGCCTTCAGCTCCGCGATCTGCACTCCGTAGTCTTCACGAATGTCATACACGTCTGCTCGCTGATCTTCGTCCAGTTCCAGCTTGCCCCAGTATGGTGGCAGGCGGCGATAACGAGCACTTTCAGATTTCTGTTCTGATACAGCTTTGCCGGATGATTTGGATTTCGTCTGAGCAGTTGCTGAAACAGAACCGGCGGTGATTACGAGAGCCAGCATGGGGATGATGAAGCGATGCATGTTTGAGTCTCCGAATAGGTGTTTGGTTTTTGTCAGCGATTCTGTTGATCACTGCTCACATCAAACAGCACGCAATTGGTGACTTAACCCCGCCACGAAATCTCAGAGTTTTTCCGGCCGTGCCGGGGCGCCCCAACTTCATGAAGCACTTCCTCTTAATGTTTTAACGAGCTGCGCGTGCCATCGCAGGCCAGCCATCACAGTCACAGTTGCAGTAAGTAGCTGCGCTCGCCTGAGCGTGGGGGCTCTGCTTTCTATCCACCATCGCAACTATTGCTGCTTCAGAAACTCAAGCAGGTCTGTCATCTGAGAAACACTGACTTCCTTCTCAATTCCGACGGGCATCAGTGACTTACCGGTTCCCTGCATCTCTTCAATTTCTGCACGCGGAACGGTCGTCTCTTTGCCTTCCGGCTGCCGCAATACGATCTGCTCCGGAGTTTCGCTGACCAGCAATCCATTGAGCGTCCGGCCTGATGTCGTCAAGACGACGTATTCGCTAAACTGGGCATCCACGCGCCGATTGGGATCGAGAATGTCATACAGCAGTGCATCTCTGGAACGTGCGCGAGTGTCACTAATGTCGGGACCTACTACATGGCCGACTCCCTTGATCCGATGACACTTGCTGCAGTTCTTCTGGAAAACCTGAGCGCCTCGCTCTGCGGATCCCTGAGTTGTGATCGCAGGCCGATACTCTTTTGCAATGGCAGTGCGGTCGGCAGACACAACTCCACCGAAAATCCGAATGGCTGTTTTCTTAATGGATGCATCCCTGTTCTGCAGCAGTCGCAGACGAATGTCCAATGGCACAGCTCCGGATGGAATTTCCTCGGCCTCAATCCTGCTCAGCAGAGCCTTTGTTGTGGAAGCACGTGTCACCCACAGACTAATGGCGTCTGACCGAACGCCGGCGGCAAGGCCCTTCCACTGATCAAGAATTGCAGTGGCGGCAGGTTCGCCTCCTCGGGTCCGCACGATCTGCATGAGGGCAGCCTGAAGTTCTGCTGGCTCCTGTGGGACAAACAATTGAGGGGCGTATTCAGAAATCTGTGTCGAACTGGCAGCGGCCAGCAGCTGAACTCCAGCGAGCCTGTCCTGAAGCGAGCGACTTCGGTCGGTGCGAGCAGCAGAGAGGTCGGTGACGAATATCGAGAGTTCGGCCAGCCAGTCATTTTCTGTCGCATAGTGTGCAAGGAATGCAGGAATTGACTTTGCCGGGGCGTTGGCATTCCCGGCAATGCCGTGCCCCAGACCGGTCAGCACTGCAACACGGAGTGGAGTGTCCGCCAGGGCATGAGCTGTCGCGGCAACGGATAGCAGTTCCTTTTCTGTTCCGGATGCTGCGGCGCGTCGAGCAAGCTCGCTGAGTAGTTTTGCCGCAGCTGGGGAAGAATCCAGCTCGGCATGAGACATCTCCGCCAGCAACCCGGCGGGGTCTCTTGACAGCAGAAACAGATCATTGAACCAGTCGACTCCCGTGCTGCGTTTCACAAACAGCTGCTGAAGTTGTCCCTGCTGCGCTTCGTTCAACTCCCGATCGGAAGTCATCCAGTGCAGTGCTGCTGTGTACCTCAGCTCAAGATCAGCCGAATTGAGCCCGGCTTCAATTGCCTGAAACCACGGCTTTCCATTTCCGAATTCAATGTGTGTCCTCAGCAGGGAGGCCCCCGGAGGCAGTGCTCTTGAATCAGCGTCCGTCCATTCTCCACGTGCCACAAGACATCGGACTGCGAGATCAGTCGCCTGTTTTAAAGCTGGCCTGCGTTCGAGGATACTGCGCAGCGCACGCTCTGCGTCGGGATCCCTGGAGTGACTCAGCAGCCGGTGGGCAGTCTGGCGGACATGGCCGTTGGGATGGGAGAGTGCATGAGTCAGGCTGAAGACCCGTCCGTCCCACTTCCATGGTTTCCGGACAATCTTCTGGGTAATCGGGACGATTCGCCAGATGCGTCCTCTTTCCTCGCCCGCGCGCCAATCAATACGGGCCGCAATTTCAGGAGGCAGGAATTTCGGATGTTCCACCCACAGTCGATACATATCTGCGAGGTAGAGTGCTCCGTCCGGCCCCGTTCGCAGACTGGACGGACGGAACCAGGTATCACTCGACGCAAGGAAATCTGCCTTTGGCCGTGCGCGAACGGCCGTGAGTGCCGGGCCGTTGGGCTGAGGTTTCAGGATGGATCTCGTAACGAGATGTCCAACCGGCTCGCAGGCGAAGACGCTTTTTTGAAACGCAGAGTTCCACAACTGGCCGCGATACGCAGTGACACCGCAGGCAGACGTGTGTGTGCCCGCATGTGAAAGCCAGTTGCTTTTCATGGCGACCAGCGGGAAGACTTCGGTGGCTGCTCCTGCCGGCCCGACATTTGTGTGGCGGCGGCTGACCGAGCCCAGGCGCGATGCCAGATGATGAGGAATCATCTCCGTCATGAATGGGTTTCGATTCGTACAGAAGAACCGCCGTCCTTCGTTGTCGAAGCACTGACCGAACTGCCCGAGCCCAGTCACAGGCTCAAATGCCATGGTGACCGGGTGAAATCGCATGTCCTGCCGTGGCATTGCCACAGGTTCTTTGGTTTCGAATCCGGGTCGCCGACAGACAATCTTCCCGGGAGCGTAGGTCAGATAGACCCAGCCATCGTTTCCCCAGCGTGGGCAGCCGATCTGCATTTGCGGGTGCGCCGGAGTGAACCCCTCAAACCAGACTTCCCGAATGTCCGCCTGATTATCACCGTCAGTGTCTTTCAGAAACAGGATTTGAGTCTGAGCAGCAGCGAGGATGCCTCCCATCAGTGGCATGAAGCTGTGGCAGAAATTGAGGTCTTTGGCGAAGACGGTGCGGCGATCCATCACTCCGTCGCCGTTCTCATCTTCCAGCAGGACGATCTGCGAGAGCGGAGCCGCGTCTTTTTTGGGCGTACCGTCTTCGTCCACCGGTCCGATCGGGTAGTCCGTGTATTCCGCAGCGAACAGGCGGCCCTGGTCATCGAAGTCGATCCAGACGGGGTCTTTCACCAGCGGTTCACTGGCGACCAGCTGGATGCGGCTGGTCGGCTCAATCTTAAAGCGGGCCAGTGATTCTGCAGGCGAAAGAGGAGGAGCTGTCTTTTGGTCGATCCAGTGCCGGCCGCCGCGTTCCTGATTGATTGAGTCGACCAGATTCTCTGGCGGCGGCTGACTGATGGGCAAGGCTGACAGCAGGAGAAGCACAAGGAGTTTCATCGAACCGTCCTGAGCGTAAGTGTAAGCATCAGAATGCGCTCTGTTGTCTGAGACGCCAGTGGTCAACCGGGGAATCGGTGGGCTGTAGCACAGAGTTCTCAGAGGGCAAAA
>MDSW01167861.1_pt1 | contig 16557 bp, 17 predicted proteins | sample 811171 | NCBI WGS metagenome assembly MDSW01 (sample SAMN05326641, study PRJNA326480) | marine metagenome | isolation source: seawater | place: Atlantic Ocean: North West | collected 2012
ATATTCCAATAGGAACAGGGATTGCTTACAAATCTTTATTCCATAATTCAAAAAAAAGATATGTTACAGTCATTTTCTTTGGGGAAGGGGCTACCGAAGAAGGCGTTTTTAGCGAAAGTATAAATTTCGCAGCAATTCACAATATTCCAATTTTATTTGTTTGTGAAAATAATCTTTATTCTGTTTACACCTCATTGAAAGATAGACAATCTAACAAAAAAAATTTAATTAAAATTGTAAAAAATTATGGTGTAGAGTCCTACTCTTTCGATGGCAATGACGTTTCGAAAGTTTATATCAAAACAAAAAAACTAGTTAATAAAATAAGGAAATACAATAAACCAATCTTTGTTGAATTTAAAACATATAGATGGAGAGAACATTGCGGACCTAATTGGGATGATCATCTTGGTTATAGACCAAAAGGCGAATTAAAAAAATGGATAAAAAAGTGCCCTTTAAAATTGATAGAAAAAAAATTTTCCCATAATAACTATAAAATCTTAAATAAAATAAAGAAAAATATTGATGTTGAAATAGAAAAAGCATTTAGTTTTGCTAGAAAAAGCCCTTTTCCTTCAACAAACTTAATAAACAAATTATATAGAGAAATTTCATAATGAGAAAATTAAGATTTTCCGAGTCTATACATGAAGCTCAAATGCAAATTATGAGAAAAGATAATAAGGTTATAACTATGGGTCTTGGTGTAAATGATCCAATGGGGATATTTGGGACTACAAAAGATCTTTATAAAATTTTTGGAAACAAAAGAGTTATAGAAACACCGACATCTGAAAATGCTTCAACTGGCATAGCGATTGGAGCTGCAATACAAGGTTTAAAGTTAATTTTAACGCATCAAAGGGTTGAATTTAGCCTTCTTTCTATGGAGCAAATTATAAATCAGGCAGCTAAATTTTATTTTTTATCTAACGGAAAATACAAGATCTCTTTAGTGATTAGAGTTATTATTGGCAAAGGGTGGGGTCAAGGACCACAACATTCACAAAGTCTTGAAAGTTTATTTGCTCATATACCTGGCTTAAAAGTTGTATCACCCTCAAATGCTCGAGACGCAAAAGGAATGCTTATATATGCAATTAATTGTGGTCATCCAGTAATTTATTTTGAACATAGATGGTTGCACAACATAGAGGGTAATGTGCCAAAAAAACTTTATATTACGCCTTTTGGTAAAGCAAAAATACACAACAAAGGCAAAGACATTACCATAATATCATACTCTGAAGCTTTAATTCAGGTTTTGCGTTTAAGAGAAATAATATTAAAAAGCAAAATTTCTGCTGAGATAATTGATCTTCGATCATTAAGGCCACTTGATAAAAAAACTATATTGAAATCTGTAAAAAAAACAAAAAGGGTTTTATTTGTAGATAATGGATGGAAAACCTATGGAATAGGAGCAGAAATATCATCTATGATAAGTGAAAAAATGGGATCAATATTAAAATCAAATCCTGTTAGAATTGGTATAAAAGAAATTCCAATACCTAGCTCAAGATCAATTGCAAAGGAAATTTATTTAAACCCATTAAAAATTTTAAAATCTATATCTAAGATAACAAAGAAAAAAATAGATAAAAAGCAGTTGAATATCTTTATGAATAAAATTAAAAATATACCTTTAGATATTCCATATAAAGATTTTAAAGGTCCATTTTAATATTATGAGTGAAAAGATACTTGAAAAAAAACTATCGGAAAAGGGATTTATAATTCAAAAATCTGAAAGTAAAAAATCTTTAAGTTATATTAGTCTATTTATTAAAAAAAGTATTTTAAAACACCATAAAAATGATAATTTAAAAAAAAACTTCAGTTTCGATAAACTTCATAATTTTATAGAAATAAACAAACTTAATAGTTTAAGACTGAAAATTATATCTGATTTAAACAATGATCCAAAATTTAGACAAAGTTATTTTAGAATTGCAGAAAAAACACTTTACAATTTAGTGGGTAATGAACTTTCTATGCAAAATAATATCAATTTATCTATACAGTTTCCAAACGACGAAAGTTCTCTTCTCCCTCTCCACGCTGATACTTGGAGCGGTGACTCTCCATTTGAGGCTGTTATTTGGCTACCACTAGTGAAATGTTATAAAACTAAATCTATGTTTATATTAAAGCAAAAAAAATATGAAAATTTTTTAAAAGTTTACAAAAGAAAAAAAATTAAATCAGTTTCAGACTTATATAAATCTATTAAAAAAAATACAGAATTCATAAAAATAAATTATGGAAACTTTTTATTTTTTAATCAGTCATTACCACATGGCAATGTTGTGAACCAAACTAAAGAAACTAGAATATCATTAAATTGTAGATTCAAAGGACTATTTACTCCATATGCTCAAAAAAAACTTGGTAGTTTTTTTTCTCCATTGAAAATTAAACCAGTTTCAAAATTAGCTTTAAATTATAAATTTCCTGGTGATTGATGCTTAAATTTAGAGGTTACATATCAAGTAGAGCATTGAACGATGGCACAATTACTGATCAAAGTATTCAAAATCTTGTCATAAGAACTGCTTGTGAAAAAAGAAAATTTAATTATATGTTAAGTGCTACTGAATATGGTATGAAAAATTCTTACCTCATGTTAAATCAAGTCTTATCTGAACTAAAAAAAAAAAAATTTGATGGAATTGCATTTTATTCAATTGACCAATTACCAACTAATCAAAATTTAAGAAACAAAATTTATAATATAGCAAAAAAATATAATAAAAAAATATTGTTATCTCTTGAAGGAATTATTTTATCAAAAAAAAATGAAATAGAAGAATTTGAAAATCTATTTAAAATAAGAAAGTATTTAAAATACTCCCCTAAGATAATTTAAAATGAACATTGCAACTAAAGCTGTAATAAAGTCCGGATCGACGTATCTTTTACAGCTAAGGGATAATAAGAAAGAAATATTTTCACCAAATCATTGGGGGCTATTTGGTGGAACTAAAAATAATAATGAAACCTCAAAAAAAGCTATTAAAAGAGAAATATTTGAAGAACTGGGTATTAATTGTAAAGTTTTAAAAAAAATTGGAGAGGGTTTTCATAAACCAAGCGGAACAAAAAATATTTTTTATTTAATTAAATCATTGAATGTTATTAAGTCAAAAAATCTAAAAGAAGGTCAAGATTTAGGTTGGTTTACTCTAAATCAAATGAAAAAAATGAAAATTACCTGGGATACAAAATTTATTATTAAAAAAATTGAACTAGGTAATAGAAAAAAGAATCGGTTTTAATCTTTAAATTGAAAGTCTAAGTTTATTCTTTATGTTATCACGATTAAGCTTCCAAATATCTGAGTCTATTTTTAATAGTATTAAATCTTGTTCTTTATTAAATCTTTTTAAAACTTTAAATTTTTTATCAAATTCTCTAAAACCAAATTTTTTATGCATTTTTAAAACACTTGTATTAAAACTTAAAACTTCACAATTTAATTCTTTGTATCCTAATTCAAAAAAATATTTATTTAGAAATAGATATTCTACTAAAGCACCTAGACCCTTTTTAGATTTAGAAGATAAATAAAATGCCCAGGAATTAAAATTATCATCATGAAAATTGATCGTTATAATTCCAATTAAACTTTCTAAAAATAAAATTTTAAAAAACTTTTTTTTCTTTCGAATTATTTGATCTTTAAACCACTTTTTATGATCATTCAGAGTAATTATACTATTATTTAGCATATTATTTCTTATTTCGTTTTCATTTCTAATTTTAAGAATTTGTTCTATGTGAGGATCGTTAATATTGTTTAATAATTGCAGTTTAATATTTTTTATAATATTAAGTGTGTCCATTTAAAATAGATTATAACTTTATGAATTCAATTAAAATAAAAAATTTCATTATTACAGAAAATCAAAGACCAATGTTTGTTGCGGAAATATCTGGTAATCACAATCAAAAACTTTCTCATGCCTTAAAACTTATTAAAAAAGCTAAAGAGGCCGGCGCCGATGCAGTCAAATTTCAATATTATAATGAGAACGACATGTCTTTAAATTACAAAAAAAAAGAATTTAAAATAAAAGATAAAAAGAGTCCTTGGAGAGGAAAATATTTATTTGACTTATACAAAAAGTCTTCAACACCAAAAAAATGGTTTAAAAAATTATTTTCCTACTCAAAAAAAATGGGAATTTTATCTTTTACTAGTGTCTTTAATCATCAAGATATAATTGAGTTAGAAAAATTAGGAAATCCAGCATACAAAATTTCATCATTTGAAATAAATCATCTGCCATTAATTGATAGAGCCTCTAAGACAGGGAAGCCAATAATTATATCTACTGGTATTGCTTCTAATAAAAATATCGTCGATGCTATAAATATATGTAAGAAAAATAAAAACAATAAAATTATTTTATTAAAATGTACTAGTGAATACCCTGCTAAACTTGAGAATTCTAATTTAAATAGTATACCATTTTACAAAAAGAAATTTAAATGTATGGTGGGATTATCTGACCACACAAAAGGTATTACAGCATCAATAGTAGCTACTCAAAAGGGAGCATGTATGATTGAGAAACATTTAAAATTAAGCAAAGATAAAAAAAGTGTAGATAATTCCTTTTCTATTGATCCTTCTGGCTTAAGCCAAATGATAAAAATTTGTAATCAAATGCAGTTAGCGGGAGGAAAAAAAATATTTAAAGACTCGAAATCTGTTTTAAAAAGTAAAAAATTTAGTAGATCTATATATACTTCAAGAAAAGTTTATAAGGGAGAAGTTGCTAATGAAACAAATATTAAAGTTATACGTTCGAACAAAGGGCTCGAACCAAAATATTACTTTAACTTAATTGGAAAAAAGTTTAGAGTTTCTTTGTCAGCTGCTAAACCTTTAAAAAAAAAATATTTAATTTAGATGAAAAAAGCTAAATACACATTTAAAGTAAAAAAAGATTTTGAATATTTAAAAAAAAGAAAAAATTTTTTAAATAGTAATTTTAATAGAAATGTAGATTATGTTGCAGATGGCTTTCCTAAATATGCACGAAGGCAAGAAGTTACAAGATTTTTAGCAAGGATAGAGCTTTTTAAAAAAATTTCAGAAATTCAAGGCTCGATTGTTGAGTGTGGAGTTTATTCTGGAAATGGTCTATTTACTTGGGCTCTACTATCCAGCATTTATGAACCCGTCGGTGGTAGTTTGAGAAAAGTAATAGGCTTTGATACTTTTGAAGGTTTTCCGAGCGTCAGTAAAAAAGATACAAAAAGTGGAACTTTAAAGTGGCAAAAGGGCGATTTAAAAGTAAAAACATTTGAAGAAATTAAACAAGCTATAAAAATTTTTGATCAAAATCGTTTTTTAAGTCAAGTAAATAAAATTAAAATAGTAAAAGGTAACTTTTTAGAAACAGCTGATAAGTTTATTAAAAAAAACCCTCACCTTTTAGTTTCACTGTTATTTTTAGATTTTGATCTTTATGAACCGACTAAAAAAGCACTAGAAATTTTTTTACCTCGAATGCCTAAAGGCTCTATAATATGTTTTGATCAAATTAACCATGAATTATGGCCCGGGGAAACTATTTCTTTGCTAGAAAAGTTTAAAATTAATAGAAAAAAAATAAAAAAATTTAATTTTGAAGTAAATATGTCTTATATGGAAGTTTAAATGACAAAAAATATTTATAAAGAATTTAATTTTTCGAAAAAATATAAAAAGGAATTAACAAATTTTTTAAAAGATCATACCACAATTGAAACCGGTGGAAATAAAATTTTTGACGGTACTTTCAATCATCTTTTACAAATACCTGATGAATTAAGTGAATTGATTTTTTTTCTAAAAAAATATGAAAAAGAAAATAAAGTAAGTCTTAAAAATTTTCTCGAGATAGGTTTCAGTCATGGATTAACCAATACAATACTTAATAAATTTTTTAATTTTGATAAAAACGTTGCAATAGATATTTTAGGGGCACATTTAAATGGAACAACTTTATTAGCAAATTTAAGATTTAAAAACTTGATACTATTTTGCTCAAACGCAAACTCAGAAAAAACTATTAATAATGTTAAGAAGCTTGGGCCCTATAATATCGTTTTTATAGATGCAGATCACAAGTATCAAAATGTTAAAAATGATTTTAATAATTATTGTAATTTTATAAGTGATAAAGGTTTAATAATAATGCATGATATTTTTTTACCAAATTCAGGATCAAAGAAGTTTTGGAATCAAATTAAAACAAAAAAGAGACAAAATTTTAAATTTAAAGAAATTATTTGTAAAAGATATCCATTTAAATATGGAATAGGAATATTATATAGAAAATAGAATGAATAAAAGTTACCAAAAATTATTAAAGAATGGGCATTGTATAATTAAAAATGTATTTGATGCGAATTATTGTGAAAAATTAGTAAAAAAAATTGATAAGTTATATATCGATAAAAGGAAAAGAAAAAAAGATATAGATGAGGGCACTATATTTGGTCAACAAATTATAAGAGATCTAGTTTTAAGAGATCCTAAAACTTTTTTAAGACTTATAGATAATAAAAAAATAATTAAAATTTTAAATAATTTATTTAAAGACTCATTTATATTGGAAAATATCATGGCCAGTAATAGCCTAAATGTTAAAAATAATTATAAGAGAATAGTACATATCGACTCTCACTTACCGACTCAAGATCCCAAATTAACAACCGATGCTGTTGCCATGATTTGTTTAGATGACTTTAAAAAAGAAAATGGTGCGACTAAAATTTGGCCAAAAAGTCATTTATCTGGAATAAAAATTCACCATGAAAAAAATAAACTTAAAAATAATAAAAAAAAACATGTTTATGTAGAAGCCCCAAAGGGTTCATTGGTTATATTTTTAGGACAACTATGGCATCAAGTTGGAAAAAATATTAATAATAAAAGAAGGTGGGCAATCTTGATTCATTACAAAAGATGGTGGATTAAACCATCAACAGATTTTACAAAATGTGGAAATAAAATTTTTAAGCTACTCAATAAAAAACAAAAAGAATTATTTGGATTTAACTCAATTGTTCCTAAGTTTAATCTTAAAAACCAATCAAGAAATACAAAAACTTTAAGAAACATAAAGTCAATCGGAAAAAGTTATACTGAGGCATTAAAATATTAAAAGGAGAAAATGATAAATAATAAAGTAATACTTATAACAGGTGGAACAGGTTCTTTTGGTAAAAAATTTGTAAGCATTTGTTTAAAAAAATTTAAACCAAAAAAAATTATAATTTTTAGTAGAGATGAACTTAAACAATATAATATGCTAAATGATTTTCCATCAAGTTATAGAAATAAGCTTAGATTTTTTATTGGTGATGTTAGAGATTTACCAAGACTAAAACTAGCGATGCAAAATGTAGATTATGTAATACACGCAGCGGCTCTAAAACAAGTACCTACCGCAGAGTACAATCCTTTTGAAGTAGTCAAAACTAATATTATTGGAGGTCAAAATGTAATTGATGCAGCCCTATCGATGCAGGTTAAAAAAGTAATTGCACTTAGTACAGATAAAGCAGCTGCACCAGTTAATTTATACGGAGCAACTAAATTGACATCTGATAAATTATTTATCTCAGCTAACAATTTTAGAGGTAAAAACGATATTAGGTTTTCAGTAGTAAGATATGGAAATGTAATGGGAAGTCGAGGCTCTGTTCTTCCCCTATTTTTAAAACAAAAACCATCAGGAGTTTTAACAATTACCGATAAAAGTATGACACGCTTTAATATTAATTTAGATAACGGTGTTAATTATGTAATTGAATGTTTAATTAAAATGATTGGAGGCGAACTTTTTGTTCCAAAATTATATTCTTTTAAAATTATGGATTTAGCAAAAGCCATTTTATCCAATTGCAAAATTAAATTTATTGGCACGAGACCTGGAGAAAAAATTCACGAGGAACTTATAACAGAAAATGATTCAAAAAACACTTTAGAATTTTCCAAAGAGTTTATAATTTTGCCAAACTTTGAATTTTATGACGAAAAGGCAACAAAAACTATTTATGCAAAATATTATAAAACTGGAAAAAAATGTAAACCTGGTTTTAACTATAACAGCAGGGATAATAAAAAATTTTTAAATATTTCTAATTTAAAAAATATCATCCAAAAAATATAATTTAAAAATGAAAATCGACGGTAAATTACTTTTTACGTGGGCAAGAGATTTGTTTCCACATCACAGATCTATTACAGGTAGTGGAACAATTAAAACACTTAATTACCTTAAGAAAGTTTTAAATAATTTTAAAATTAATAAAATTAAATCAGGAACAAAAATTTTTGATTGGAAAGTACCTCAAGTTTGGGAAATTAAAAATGCATATGTTATGTATAAGAATGGAAGAAAAATTATAGATTACAAAAAAAATAATTTACATATAGTAGGTTATTCGTCTCCATTTAAAGGAACTTTAAATTATTCTGAGCTTAATAAAAAACTTTATTCAATCCCTAATCAGAAAAATGCAATACCATTTATTACAAGTTATTATAAAAAAAATTGGGGTTTTTGTTTAAAAGATAATGTTAGAAAAAAAATTAATAAAAAAGAAAAGTTCAAGGTATTAGTAGATACGAAATTTAAAAATGGATATTTAAATTATGGAGAATTTTTTAAAAAGGGAAAGGTTTCATCCGAGATTGTATTTTCAACAAATATTTGTCATCCATCTCTAGGAAATAATGAATTATCGGGCATTTTAGTATCAACTGCTTTAAGCAAATACCTTGAAACTATAAATAGTTATTATTCTTATAGAATTATTTTTGTACCTGAAACCATTGGTGCTCTATGTTTTTTAAAAAAAAATATCAAAAACTTAAAAAAGATTAAAGCAGGATTTGTTCTTTCCTGCTTGGGTGACAATAAAAATTTTTCAATACTTCACTCTCCTTATCAAAATAATTATGCTGATAAAGTTGCAAAATTTAATTATGATTATAATAAATTTAAATATAAGTCTTTTTCATATTTAAAAAGAGGAAGTGATGAAAGACAGTATTGTTCTCCGAGATTTAATTTACCTTTTTGTACTTTGACTAGGACTAGATTTGGAGATTTTAAAGAATATCATACGTCATTGGATAATTTAAATTTTATCACACCGAAAGGATTAGATAAATCATTCAAAATGATAAGTTCTCTTATTAAGGTTATTGAAAATAACAAAGTATATCTAAGCAATATAAAAGGTGAGCCATTTTTGATGAAATATAATTTAAAGAATGAGATAAGTGGTTTTAACAAACCTTTAAAAAAAGATACTACAACAATACTTGACTTAATTGCATATTCTAATGGAAAAAATGATTTAATCGATATTTCTAAGTACATTAAAAAAGATTTTTTATATCTCTCTAAAGTTGCTCAAAAATTGGAAAAATTAAAAATAATAAAATCAATTAATTAAAAATGAAAATTAATAATCTGGGTTTAATTTTTGAGAGTAAAGCATTAAAAAATTCAAACCCATGTTTCATATTTGATAACAATCAAAGTTTAACTTTCGATGAGGTAAATAGCTTGTCTAATAAAATTTTATGTTATTTAAAAAAAAATAATGTTTATGAGGGAGATATTTTAGCAATTGAGTCCACAAAAAATATTATTTCACTTTCTCTTATCATTGCTTGTTTAAAGGGAGGTATGGCCTACAGTTTTATAGAATTATTCTCCGCAAAAAAAAGAGTTCAGGAGCAAGTTTCTCAACTTAAACCAAAAAAAATTCTATCTTTTTCAAAAAGATTTAATTCCAGTAAAAATTTATATCTTTCACAAAAAAATATTGATTTAATTAAAAAACTAAGTGATAAATCACACAAAATTAAAAATAAATCTTTCTTAGCTTATGTAATGTTTACTTCTGGATCAACGGGTAAACCAAAAGGTGTAAAAATTTCTCATTTTAATTTAATTTACTTAATCAATTGGATAAATAAATTTTTTAAACTCAAAGATAAAGAGATTTTTTCAAATATAAATCCACTTCATTTCGATAATTCAGTGTTTGATATTTATGGCTCAATTTTTAATGGTTACCCTATGATACCTATTGAAAAGCACGAATTTTTTGATGGAAAGTTACTTATTAGAAAACTTAATAAATTAAATTGTACTAACTGGTTTAGTGTTCCTTCATTTTTAGATTTATTACTTAAAACTAATTCTGAAAAAATTTTTAAAAATTCAAATTTGAAAAGATTAATTTTTGGGGGAGAAAGGTTTCCTATTAAATCAATTAAAAAAATTTATAAATTTATTTATAAAAAAGATATTTTTAATGTATCTGGTCCTACAGAATGCACTTGTATTTGTTCTGCACACAAACTCTCGAATGAAGATTTATTAAAAAAAAATGATAACATATTTGTTGGTAAAATTAATGATTATTTTAAATATAAAATATTTAATAAAAAAAAAAACAATAATAAAGGCGAACTATTTTTAGAAGGACCATCTATTTCAGATGGATATATAAATAATAATATAGCTACTAAAAAGAACTTTTACAAAGCGGGTAAATTTAAAGGTTATAAAACTGGTGATTTAGTTGTAACAAATAAAAAGAAAAATCTTAAAATATTAGGAAGAGTAGATAATCAAATAAAATTTATGGGTTACAGAATTGAAATAGAAGAAATTGAAAATAAAATTATAAAAAAATTTAAAATTAATAATTGCATTGTAACTCTAAAAAAAACAAAAAAATATCCGTTTAAAAAAATTGTATTAATTACTGATAATATAAAACTAAAAAAGGCAAATATTTATAGAAACATGAAAAATTTGTTACCCAAGTATATGATACCTACAGAAACAAAATTTATAAAAAATTTTAAATACAATAAAAATTTTAAAATTGACAGATCTTATTATAAAAATGCTCTATTATAATAAACAAAATATTACTAAAAAAGATATTAAAAGTGTCATCAATTCATTAAAAAATGACAAAATTACAAAAGGTAGTTTTAATGATGAGTTTGAAAAAAAACTTAAAAATTATTTTAATTGTAAGTATTGTGTAATTGTATCAAGTGGAACAGCAGCACAAATTATTCTAGCAAAGGCTCTTAATTTTGGAAAAAAAGATCATATATTAATGTCTCCATTAACTTTTACATCTGGTGCAAATAGTGTTGAACATTGTGGGGCAAATACAGTTTTTGTTGATATAAGCCTTAAAGATCTAAGCATAAATTTAGAAAAACTAAAAAATAAAATAAAAGATTTGAAAAAAAAGAAAAAAAAGGTCTCTGCTATAATGGTAACAGATTATGCTGGAAAGCCATCTAATTGGGAGGCCTTAAAAAAAATAGCCAGACAATTTAATTGTAAACTAATCAATGATAACTGTCATGCGCTGGGATCTAGCTATAAAGGTTTTTTTGACTATTCAACAAAGTATGCAGATTTTGTAATTCAAAGTTTTCATGCAGTAAAAAATATTACAACTGGTGAAGGAGGAGCTTTATTAACTAATAATAAAAAAATATTCTTAAAAGCAAAGTCTTTTGCCGAACATGGTTTTAAACTCGGAAAAAAAATTAAGGATCCTTGGGATTATAATTTATCATCTTTAGGTTTTAATTTTAGATTATCAGATATTAACTGTGCGTTAGGTTTAAGCCAAATTAAAAGATTAAAAAAAATTGTAAATAAAAGAAATTATCTCGCAAAACGTTATGATAGTTTTTTTTCAAAATTCGATTATTTAAATTATATAAAAAATGATAAAAATATGCTTTGTGCATATCATATTTATCCACTAACTATTAATTTTAAAAAATTAAAGATTTCACCTGAAAAGTTTTATTTTGATTTAAAAAAAAGATACAAAATACAATTACAAAAACATTATATTCCTACCTATAGATTTAAATATTATAAAAGGAAATATAATAATAAAATCAAAGAATTTACTAACACCGAAAATTTTTTTAATAATTCTTTTTCATTACCACTACACATAAATTTAAATGCAAGACACATTGACTATATTTGTAAATCAATTTTGAAAGTTCTTAATGATAAGTAAAAATGAAATAAAACTTCAAAGTGAAATAAAATATTTTATTAGAAGATATTTAAAAAATTTTGAATATATTTATTTAACCTCTGATCTAAGAGGATTTATCTTTCATTATAAAATTGGTCCAAAAGAAATTTGTAAAATATTATTTTCAGAATTACTAAAAACAAAAAAAACTATAATTATCCCCGCGTACAGCTTTGTTAACAAAGGGAAATTTGATCTTAAAAAGACTAAATCAAACTTAGGATTTCTCACAAAATGGGCTCTAGAAAATCTAAATTATACACGATCAGAACATCCAGTTTTTTCTGTTATATCAGTAGGAAAAGATAAAAAAACTATAAAAAAAATTGGAAAGTCTGCATTTGGTTATGACTCATTTTTTTTTAGATTATATTTAAAAAAAACTTCCCTTATGCATTTTGGTCGTCCGTTTTATCTAGGTAACACAGTAATTCATTTTGTTGAACAAATTTGTGGGGCTTATTACCGAGAAAATAAATTAATAAATACAAAAGTTTACTCAGGAAAAAAATATATTGGGAAAAATTATTCAATATTTGCGCGGAAAGGTAATATTAAAAGTTCTAGGTACATATCTAATACAAAAAAAATAGAAAAGTTAATTAATAGGAAAAGATTAATTAATCAAGTAGGAAATGAAAAAAATCTTACAAATATTTCTCATTTAGATATGAGATCATGTGTCAATTTTATGTGTGAACAGTATTATTTAAATAATAAGATTTTTATTTATTAGTTCATGAAACCAGAAGAATTTTTAAAGAAATATTTTCAAGAAAAAATGACCAAAAGAAAATTTGAAAAAATTAAAAATCTGGATTTATTATCTAATGGAATATTAGATTCATTAGATATAGTTGTTTTATCTACTAAAATAAAACAAACTTTCAATATCAATATTCAAATAAACTCACAAAAAATAATAAATATGTTTAGATCTTACAAAGAGCTTTTAAGATTTATAAAAAAAAATTCAAAAAAATGAAAAATAACTTAATGAATTTTTATGAACAAAGTCTCGAAATTCGATATTTCGAGGAAAAGCTTTTGCAATTATTTTCAGAAGGTAAAATAAGTGGAACTACCCACACTTGTATAGGCCAAGAAAATAATGCTGTTGGGGTTATTAGTGCTCTCAAAAAAAATGATATTGTTTTAAGCAATCATAGATGTCATGGACATTTTTTAAAACATACAAAAAATTTTCATGGTCTCCTTTACGAAATTTTAGGTAGCAAAAAGGGTGTTTGTGGAGGTATTGGAGGAAGTCAACATTTATTTTTTAGAAAAATTTTTTATTCTAATGGAATTTTAGGCGGTAATGCTCCTATGGCCGCTGGTTTAGCACTTGCAAGCAAAAAAGAAAAATTAAATAAGATAATCTGCCTATTTATTGGAGATGGTGCATTTGGTGAGGGAACAATATTTGAAACATTAAATCTAATATCTATTTTAAATCTTCCAATATTAATCGTGATTGAAGACAATGGTATTGCACAAACTACAAATACTAAAAATACATTATCAAATTCAGTAGAAGAGATTTGTAAATCTTTTTCAATTAAAACTACAGTTTTAAAATATGAGGACGCTATAAATATTTATAATAAAACAAAAATATTAGCTAAAGATGTACGAAAAAATAAACCAAATATTTTAGTATTGAAATCTACACGATTAGGTCCTCACAGCAAGGGAGATGATACTAGACCAAAAAAAGAATTAAAAAAAATTGCAGAATTAGATCCTTTAAAAAAGCTTGAGCGAAAAATAAAAAATGGAAAAATAAATAAAACGCGAAAAAAAATTCAAAAAAAAATAGAGAAAATTTTCAATGAAGTAAAATTAAATACAGTCCTTGAAAATAAATTTGAACAAAATTTAGAAAATTTAAATAAACAAAAAAACTTAAACTATCTTACCAACGAAAAGATGTTTGATAATTTTAATGGAAAACGTTTTGGGGAAAAAGTTAACTTTTTCTTTCATCATATTTTAAAAAAAGATAAAAAAATATTTTTTCTAGGTGAAGATATAGAAGATCCTTATGGAGGAGCTTTTAAGATTTCTAAAGGACTAAAAACAAAATTTAACAATCAAGTTTTTTCTACACCAATTAGTGAAGCAAGTATAACTGGTTTAGCCTCAGGAATGTCAATCCAAGGATTTAAGCCTATAGTAGAAATAATGTTTGGAGACTTTTTGACACTTACTTTTGACCAAATTGTAAACAACATAAGTAAATTTCATGAAATGTATAACAAAGGTATTTCAAATCCAATAATCATTAGAACTCCTATGGGTGGTAGAAGGGGTTATGGACCTACTCACTCTCAGTCTTTGGAAAAATTTTTCCTAGGTATTCATGGGCTAAATGTTTATGCTTTAAACACATTATTTCCAATTCAAAATATTTACCACGATGCTTTTCAAAACTTCGGTCCAAACTTAATCATCGAAAATAAAACTCAATATAATTTTATTTTAGACGATCTCAAGAAACAAGAATTTTCTCAATTTAGTATCAAACATGACATAGAAAGTTTTAAAACAGAGCTTTCATTAACAAATTTTTCTGATGATAAAGCCACTATCATTACTTACGGTGGGTTAACAGAACTAATTATCGAATATGTATTTGAATATTATTTAGAAACAGAAATTCCAATAAAAATTGTTTCTTTAGCTAAACTTAATCCTATTAATATTAAAAATATTAAAAATTCTTTAAAAAATATGGATAAGGTTTTAGTAGCTGAGGAGTCTGATGGCAAATACGGATTTAGTTCAGAAATAATATCTAATTTGTCAGAGGATAAAGAGTGTAAAAATATAGATTTTAAAAGAATTACTTCTAATAAAGGTGTGATACCAGCATCAGTAGATTTGGAAAAAAAATATTTTATTAATAAGGATAAGTTATTTGATATAATGAATAAACTTTTAGATAATGCATAATATTATAATCCCCCAGTCTAATACCAATGATACCGAAGTGTTCATAGCGGAATGGAAATTTAAAGATAATGATTTGATAAAAAAAGGTGATCATCTATTTTCTATTGAAACTTCAAAAGTTGTTGAAGAAATATTTTCTGAACATACAGGCTATCTAAAAATTCAGTCAGGAAAAGGGTCTCGAGCAAAGGTAGGTGAAATAGTAGGTTTTATAACAAAAAAAAAAACGGACGTTAAAATTGGAAATAAATTAAATGAAAAGAGCACAATTTTTACTAAAAAAGCTAAAGAACTTTTATCAAAAAATAATATTGACTTAAAAGTTTTTCAAACGAACAAGATAGTTAATGAGGATTTGGTAAAAAAATATCTTGTTAACCTAAATAATAACAGAATATCGAAATTTTCTAACCAATTAATTATCTTAGAAAAGGAAAATATACCATATCACGCTTGTGTTTATTTTGAGAATTATGGATTAATTGATCTTTCATTGCTAGGTTCAAGAACTCATAAAATTAAAGATTATAATTTTAGCGACTGTACTTGTCAGTTTTTTAAACTTGATTACGTTAACGTAGATAAAGCTGTTCAATTTTTTTCACAACCTGCTTTATTGACTGATAAGATAATTAAAAAAGAAAGAAGCTCTAGGGGCTGGTCTCAAAAAGCTGAAAGTGCAGATTATATTTTAAAATTTAGAAATATCAGATCTAAGAAATCAGATGACATGAATTGCATAGAGTGGATAATCAGAGGATTAGAACTTAATGGTACAAATATACCAGATAATATTTTGACTGTATCATCTTTGTTAAAATGGGCTTTAGAAAACTTAATATCAATCAATAAAGAAGAAAATTTAAAAGAATTTAATCATTTATATAAATAATTAAGAAGAATTTCTTCAAAATCTTTAGGTAAAATAATTGAAAACTAAAATTATTATTGGGACAGCAAATTTCCTTTCCAAATATGGTTTGCACAAAAACTATGTTAATCAAAAAGAGCTTATTTCAATAAGAAAATATTTAAAAGAAAAAAATACAATTTTTGACACTTCGTTTAACTATAAAAATTTAGACAAAATTTTAAAATTATTTAAAAATATAAATTCAAATTATATTATAAAAATTTCATTGAATAAAAAAAATGAGAACCGGCTAGAGAAAATTTTTAGTGATATTAAAGAAAAATATAAAATAAAAAAAAAATTTTATGCTATATTGTTGCACAATTCCAATATTTTAAAAACGAAGTCAGGAGTTGAAGCTTTCAAAAAATTATACAAACTAAAAAAAAAGGATTATGTAAAAAAAGTAGGAATTTCTACTTATGGATACGAAAATATTGTTTCATTACAAAGAAAAAAAATTAAATTTGATATAATTCAAACTAATGGAAACATTTTAGATAATAGGTTTTTTAATTTTTTAAAAAAAAATAAGAAATTAAGATCAAAAGAAATTCACATACGAT
>MDSW01018659.1_pt1 | contig 16553 bp, 15 predicted proteins | sample 811171 | NCBI WGS metagenome assembly MDSW01 (sample SAMN05326641, study PRJNA326480) | marine metagenome | isolation source: seawater | place: Atlantic Ocean: North West | collected 2012
CGGCTTGGCAGGTCTGTATAACCAATAATGGAGACCCCATGCTTATTGACCACTTTTCCCGCCTCGGAAAGCTTACAGTTACCGCCTTGTTCAGCAGCAAGATCAACAATCACGCTACCATCCTTCAAAGCGACAACATGCTCTTCTAAAATCAATTCTGGTGCCGGTTTTCCAGGTATCAACGCTGTGGTAATGATGATGTCCACTTCTTTGGCTTGCTCTGCGAAGAGAGCCATTTCAGCTGCGATGAACTCTTTACTCATCACTTTTGCGTATCCACCTGTTCCGGAACCTTCTTCTTCAAAGTCGAGTTCGAGGAACTCCGCGTCCATACTCTCAATCTGTTCTTTCACTTCTGGACGAGTATCGAAAGCTCGGACTATAGCTCCCATACTTTTTGCAGCACCAATGGCAGCTAAACCCGCGACACCTGCACCAATAATCATGACTTTAGCAGGAGGTACTTTTCCCGCAGCCGTGATCTGCCCGGTGAAGAACCGACCAAAATGCTGGGCTGCCTCGACCACTGCACGGTATCCGGCAATATTCGCCATGGAACTAAGTGCATCCATTTTCTGGGCACGCGATATGCGTGGAACCATATCCATTGCCATAGCCGTGACTTTTTTATCTGCTAATTTTTTGAGTAAATCAGGGTTTTGTGCTGGCCAGAGAAACGAAATGAAAATCTGATTCTCTTTCAGCAGATCCACTTCTTCGGTGTTCAAGTCTGGATTAAGTTCAGGGCCACGAACTTTTAAAATGATATCACTTTCAGTCCAGATCTCTTTCGTATTTTTAACAACTGTCACGCCGGCTTCTACATAAGAAGCATCTGAAAAATTAGCCGCCGAACCTGCACCTGCCTCAATCGCGACTTCAAAGCCCAGTTTGATAAGCTGCTTTGCGACTTCCGGGGTAGTGGCAACCCGTTTTTCGCCAGCATGCACTTCTTTTGGAATACCAATCTTCATCGCTTTTATCTCTCATTCAAGAATGGTTTTGGGGGAATAATTAAGCGCATAAGACTAACATAAAATCACTGATTTATCTAAAAATCTCATGAAATTGACCTAAATATAAAAAGAGAGGGATTAAAAAGATTAATACAAAATAGTCTGGAGTAGATCACTAGAAGGGATTTGTTAAGGAAATGATATAAAACGAGGTCACCAATAAACCTGATGCAAACAGCCTGTCTCCAGGTGGCTTAGTCATCTTGGTCGTCAAAGAGGTTAGAGGCTAAATTTTTTCGAGCAGTACGGGCCTCTTGATCAGCTCGGGTGATGCCACCATCGTAGTCGTTGTAGTCAACAAATTTCAGGACTGCTTCCATTTCCGGATGACGTGTGAGATATTCAGACGCCATCATTTGGGCCGTACGCCGATATTTTGGGTGACCGGCTTTCTGAGTACGTAATTCAACAAGATGCCCCATCTCCCTGAGATTCATGCCAACGTTCCAGCGAATAAAATGATTGAACAAAGTGGCATATTGAGCTTCCTGCTCCATACCTGCTCGCTTGAGATCGCGGTGTAAAGATTCGGTGCGTTCGAAACATTCCTCCACCTTTGAACCCATACCGACTTCTTCAATTTCCTCGGGCACCGAATATCCTAGATCAATTCCTAGATCTTGCCTTTGTTGAGTGAGCATCCGGTGGCGCTGCAGATCACGATACTCGGCAAACCCAGCAAGAATATCAAACTGAATAGGGTAACCATATTCCAAAGCTCTTCCGGGTCGGTCACGCTTGCTTTGCCGCGATCCAATATAGCTCTCAAAAATTTGTTTTTTACGTTCTTCTGACAAAGCCTTCACAACTCCTCGAATCTGACTAGAAGAATGCTGTACATAAGGAAAAATCATATTGGATAGCAGGTTGACCCATTGGTCTTCCGGCCTATCCTCTAGCAGCTCAAGTTCGGGCGAGCTCTCTATCTGGGCAGAAGTAAAAAGATCATGACACAACCTCCTCATCGTATGGTGATTATCAACCAAATAATCGTCTCGCTTGGCCCGCTTTATGAAGGTGGGAATTTGAGTATTAAGGGCTTTTCGAATCGACTCTGCAAGCTTATGAGCTTCATCTAAATCCTGGGACAGTAGTTTGGTTATAAGACCGGAGTAAAAACGGCCGTTGCCAACCAGTCCGACATTCGCCTGAGTACAGGCAGGAAGAATACAACGGATCACATCACATGCTGCACTTCGCATGGTGAAGTTGTAAGCAATTCGATGAGCCTTGATCTCGTTCTCGCCTTCAAGAGATTTACGGCCTGCCTTTTGAATCTTGCCATCCCTCTCCACTTCAATCTTAAAAGCATCCTCAGTCAGACGCTTTCTGAACAAATCCTGCATTGGAGCCACCATTGCAGCATACGTCTCAAAAAGAAAATCCATATTTTCCACAAAAGCCTTACCTAGTCCAGACTCCTTAATATTATCTGGACACACATAACGCCAGCGCCCGTCCTTTTTAACATCGTAGAGAACGTAACGAGTTGATTCTTCGATGGGTGAACCACCTATTCTGCAGTCCTCTATTACCTTGGTCATCAGATTGGAAATTTCTTCTATGCAAAGAGGAGCAACCGCCAACTCGGCGACGGAATCATCGCCATACTTGTTGACAACCCGGTCTATCATCTGAGAACCCTTAACATCGTTGGGGCTTCCATCTGGATTCAAAAACTCACGCGCAACAGTTTCTTTGAATCCCGTCGGCGCACGGCTGTAGCGGGCTAGAGCACCCCCGATCACCTCAGGGTTTAGGTTTTCCAACGCAAACACATTTGCATCGACATCAGAAAGATAGGGCTTTAATATCTCCCGCTCTCGATCCGTCAGCTCATCGGATCTTTTTGGCTTATCAGTCATAATTAGTTTTTAAATTTCATATCAGGTGGAGCAGATTTAGCACAACGAAAGCCGGTATCATTGAACCGCACATCGGGTCGACTCCACCTGCGAAAGGCGCTTCTCAAAGAATCTGGAAAATTGACCCAGGACCCACCGCGAAGAGATTTAAACTCACCTTCGACATAGCCCTTAGGATTACTCTTCGTGCCGTATGTGTAGTAGGTACGGTTATACCAGTCATCCACCCACTCCCAAACATTACCAGCCATATCGTGCACGCCATAGAGTGAAACTCCGTTAGGATAACTACCAACATTGGTCATTGTGTATATGCCCTTCCATTTTCGATTATAGGAGGCCCTGCCTTTAGGGGATGACTCGCCCCAGGGATAACTGTTACCACTTGGACCCCGAGCCGCTTTTTCCCATTCAGCCTCTGTCGGTAAACGCTTACCTCGCCATTTGCAGTAAGCATCGGCATCGTACCAATTAACTTGCGTAACTGGCTGTCGACTAATCGCCGACGGAAAAGATGCTCCCTGCCATAAATTCCCTTCACGGCATGCATCCGTGGTGCAAGAGTTGTCTAAAGCAGGAGGGTGTTCAGTAGCTTTAACAAACTCCAAGTATTTTTCATTGGTCACTTCATAAATATCGATCCAGTAATTATCTAGGGATACTAGTTTTCCTGGGTACTCGTCGGAGAACCACCACAGTTTGCAAGATTTATCATATTTGCGGCACATTTTAAAAGCGGCCTTATTCTCTTCAAAGTTAGAACCTCGAAAAAACTTTCCAACGCGAATAAAAGCCATGTCAGACACATCATTGAGATCTGGCCGAGTATCTAAAGTTTTGGGTTCGCTAGGGTTATCAACATTCAGGTTGTCATCTTTAGCCTGAAGGGATGAAACCAAAAAAAGGGAAAAGGCTAAACAAACTAGTACCCTCTGAACTGGTGCCATAAGTTTCTGCATCAGAACTGATAAATCTTTATTTGTACTCAAAGAGATTGTCTCGGTTTAGCGGGCTATTGCTCACTACCACTCGCCTCTGGCCGGTTAGATCTATCAGGAAATCGGGCCATTTCTTTTCCATTTATATAAAACAAAGTCAGCCCCAGAACCATGTTGACGGTATAGAACCAGGTCAACCTTGAATGATATCTATCGAACTGAATCTTTAGCTTCTGATCAGCGGGGTTGGCTTTTTTGAGTTGATCCATAGCATGCATCTCAGGCCTGAGAACGCTACCGATATACAAAGCTAGAACAACCATGAGCGCAAGGCACACTTCTCTAGTATATTTAAGTTTTGTCACCACTTGAGGTTCGTAACCCGAGGAACCGTATCTAGCTATAAGAAATTTGATTACCTCAGCCAATATCATAAACGTAATACAAGTATAAATAATCTGGACATTAAAAACATCCATGACTTTATTCATGATAGTGCTAGCAACTTGAGGCTGTTCCTTCAAATTAATCCGCACCATTATTTCCACAAGAATACCTAGCAGAAACATCCCCCCAACCCACAGGCAGAGAGAAAAAAGGTAAAACCAATTAGAAATAAAAACTAAACGCTTCATTTCATTCCTATCTATAAGATTAGATACTCATAACCATTCAACTCGTACAAATCTACTACTGGTTAGCCTTATACTTAATGTCCGCCAGAGGTGCGCTTACGCAGAGATTTAAAGCTTTCCTTAATTTCCCGTTCTTCCCGTTCTCGGGCTTTGATCACATCCTGCCGGTCACCACCAAACCAACTTTTAACCGTGGTACCTGTTTTTTCGCGGTTAACAGTGTTAAGAATAGACAGGTAGATGATTCCGTAAAAAACAGCGATTCCATAAAGAATCCATGGAACCAGCGATCTCAAACGCCGTTTTTCTTTCAGTGATCTATGATCCCACAATCGGTACCATAAGGATTCTTTTTTATCCTTGGCCATATCTACTCCCCAACACTAGAGGCCCTTTAAATATATAGAGATAAAAGAACAAAAAATCCCTAGAAAAATCGATCATAACAGAATACCACAATCGAAACAACCGGGTGGAAATTCACTGATCTTCAAGGCCTAGGGCTATGAACGTTAGTTACAAAAGTAAATAAAACTCTCTTTCTTTAGAGAAATTCACTGCTTTTGGTCTCTACACTTAGGGTTGTGGTATATTTCTTTGTTTTAACCTTAATTTTTTCAGACCTTGATAGAAATCAGACCTGTAGAAAACATTCAAACCACTGTCACTATTCCCGGCTCTAAAAGTTATACAAACCGGGCATTACTGATTGCGGGACTTACTGATGGTGAATGCCGATTAGAAAAACCACTAGTGAGTGACGATACAAAATACATGATTCGAGCCCTGAAAGCTTTCGGGGTTCCAGTACAGGAGGAACAAGAAGCTTTTATTGTCTCAGGAAAAGGCGGGAAATTATCGACACCCGACGGAGATATTTTTATCGGAAATGCCGGAACCGCCATGCGATTTCTCACCACATTCTCTGCATTGGCTCCTGGGAAAATTCGACTAGATGGTGACGAAAGAATGCGTGAAAGACCTGTGGCAGACCTTCTAGATTGTCTCACACTAATGGGAGTTCACGCAGTATCAGGTAATAACAACGGTTGTCCACCGATAGATATTGCCGGTGAAGAAGTGAGTACAGGGGGAGAGGTTGAGCTTGCAGGTGAAAAAAGCAGTCAATATCTTACCTCCATTTTACTTTCAGCCCCCTATTTCAAAAAGGACACCTGCATTAATATTAAAGGGGATCTAACTTCAAAATCTTATGCCGACATTACCATCGACATCATGAAGACCTTCGGCGTCGAGATTGAAAATGAGAAATACCAGCATTTCAAAGTTAAAGCAGGAGACCGTTATAAAGCGCAAACCTACCAAGTTGAAAGCGACTGGTCTAGCGCTTCTTATTTTTTAGCCGCAGCAGCGGTTACAGGAGGAGAGGTAACTCTGACTGATATTAATACTCAAAGCGTTCAGGGTGATGCACAATTCACTTCTATCCTAGAAAAAATGGGTTGTCAGATAAAGAAGAAAGCTAAGTCCATTCATATTAAAGGAAAACCTTTACACGGAATCACGATCAATATGAATAACATGCCAGATGTAGTTCAGACCTTGGCCGTCACAGCTCTCTTTGCTAAAGGAGAAACCGTCATCAAGGGAATCGGAAATCTCAGGATTAAAGAAACTGATCGTATCGCTGCCCTGACTAAAGAATTAACCCGCCTGGGTGCAGAGGTCAAGGCAGGAGAAGACTACCTCATCGTGAAGCCAGGAGATTATACTGGTGCTGAAATCGAAACTTACAACGATCACCGTATGGCCATGAGCTTCGCGGTAGCTGGATTAAAAATCCCAGGGATTCTTATCAAGAATCCTAATTGTGTGGAAAAATCATTCCCAGATTTTTTCAGACGATTTGAAAATCTTTAACTGACATGAGATCGGACAACCCTACTTCCGGCACAAGACAATGATCCAGCACAAATACACAAATTCACTTATAAAAGAAAAAAGCCCTTATCTTTTGCAACACGCGCATAATCCGGTTAACTGGTACCCATGGGGCGACGAACCTTTTAAAATTGCTAAAGAGAAAAACATCCCTGTTCTTGTGAGCATCGGATATGCTACCTGCCACTGGTGCCATGTAATGGAAAATGAATCATTTGAAGATCCAGTCCTTGCAGTAGTACTTAATAAAAGCTTTGTAAGTATCAAGGTGGATCGCGAGGAAAGACCTGATGTCGATAGCATCTATATGCAAGCTGTACAAGCTTTAGGTCAGCAGGGTGGCTGGCCACTAAATGTGTTTCTGACTCCTGAAGGAATTCCTTTTTATGGCGGAACTTATTTCCCCCCAAAGCGCCGGCAAAATACACCCTCTTTCCTTGAAGTCCTTCAGTTTCTCATCAAGACCTGGGCTAACGAGCAGGACAAGGTTGAGAAGCAAACCAAGGTATTGATGGACTATATTCGTGAGGCTTGCACTCGCAAACCGAGTTCCATTGAGCCATACGAATTGGACTTTAGTGGAGAAGATAAATCTGTTGAACAATTCGAGAAACATTATGACCCGCTCAACCATGGCTTTCAGTTTCACCCGCAAAATAAATTTCCCCCTTCGATGGGCCTTTCACTCTTGCTCAGGCATTATAAACGCACAGGGCACGCCAACAGCCTAACAATTACTGAAAATACCCTTAAAGCCATGAAATTTGGTGGAATTTATGATCAGGTTGGCGGAGGACTTTCACGGTATAGCACAGATTACAAATGGCTAGTGCCTCATTTCGAAAAGATGCTTTATGATAACGCCCTGTTCGGCACAGCCCTGATAGAAACCTATCAGGTCTGTGGTAAAAAAGAGTTTTCTGATTTTGCCAATGACCTTTTTCAATACATCGACCGCGACATGACCTCCCAAGAAGGCGCCTTCTTCAGTGCCGAAGACGCGGACAGTGAAGGCATTGAAGGCAAGTTCTATGTCTGGACCCAGGAGGAAGTTGAAAAAATTCTAGGCAGAAAAACCTCAAGTGTTGCAATCCCTTATTACAACATCACTCCCAAAGGAAACTTTGACGGGAAAAATATTTTAAATATTACTAGAGGTCCACAAACTATCGCTAAGGAATTGGGCATGCAGGAAATAACTGTCATGAACGAACTTCAAGTTGCTCGAGACAGGCTTCTTGAGATTCGCAGTCAGCGAATCCGCCCTCTTCTAGATGACAAAATCATCACCTCTTGGAATGCACTGATGATCAGTGCCATGGCAAAAACGGGAAGGGTTCTGGAGGATACCGCCCGAATACAGAAAGCCGCACGCGCTATGAAGTTTATTCTCACTCATCTACGAACACCCGAAGGAAAACTCTTTCGGCGTTATCGTGACGGAGAAGCTCGCTATGACGGTTACCTTTGCGACTACACAGCCACGGCAATTGCCTGCATGGATTTGTATGAAGCCACTTACGAGTCCCATTATATTCAAACTGCCCGTGAGTTGATGCAAAGAGTCGAGGATAAATTCTGCAATAAAAATGGAACTTTTCATGATACGGCCAGCGATGGAGAAGAGCTTTTAGTAAGACAAGTCAGCGGTTATGATGGGGTGGAACCTTCTGGAAATAGTAATGCTGCTCTAGCTTTTCTGAGGCTTTCTGCCTATCTTGGTGAAGCAAAAATGTTCCTCAAAGCGGAGAAAATATTTTTAAGCTTTAGTGATGAACTGATGGAGTTCGGTCTTAACTCAGCATTCATGCTTCAAGCCCTGCATTTATATCTTGGTGGGCTTAAAGAAGTGGCCGTTGTGGGCAAAAGAAATGATCCTGCCACTCAGAAAATGCTCGATACATTACGTAAAGGTTTTTACCCGATTGCAGTTTTTGCTTTCGCCTATGAGGATCAAATTGAAAATGTGGAAAAACACATTCCTTTACTAAAAGACCGAAAATTGGTGAACGGAAAAGTGACCGCTTATTTCTGTCGACAGGGAACCTGCCTAACTCCTGTTAACTCTGCAGAAGAATTATTGAAACTATTGAGTTATGAATAAAGAAACACTATTATAGGTTCCTAATTTCAAACCCTAGAAAACGACAAATTCAATGCGAACAGAACTGATAGATAATATGGTAAATACCGCCTTAAAAGGTAAGTCCATTTCTTATGACCAAGCTTTGCAACTAGAATCGCTGACTCACGAAGAGCTTGACTATCTCTTTATTGGAACTGACCGAATTCGTGAGCAGTTTAAAGGGCAGGATGTTAAAATCTGCTCCATCGTCAACGCAAAATCTGGGCGCTGTGTTGAAGACTGCTCCTTTTGCGCTCAGTCAAGCTCATTCCAGACAGATTCGCCAGAATACGAGATGATGGATGTTGAGGAAATTGTTTCTGCCGCAAAAGAAGCGGAAGCTTTTGGGTCTAACGAATTCTCTATCGTTGCTTCTGGAACTTCTCTCGATGATCGGAAAGAACTGGACCGGGTGATAGAAGCTATCAAGCGTATCAAGAATGAAACTCAGCTTGAAACCTGTTGCTCTCTCGGACTAATGCCCATTGAACATTTAAAGGAGCTTAAAGAAGCTGGACTCGACCGGTGCCACCACAACCTTGAAACAGCAAAAAGCCATTTTGATAAAATAGTTTCCACTCATTCTTATGAGGATGAGGTTAATGCAATACAAAACGCTAAAGCAGCGGGCTTACAGGTCTGCGTAGGTGGGATTTTTGGAATGGGTGAATCGTTCGCTCAAAGAGCTGAACTGGGTTTTTCCATTCGCGAGTTAGGAACACAATCATTTCCTATCAATTTTCTCAAACCGATTGAAGGAACTGGCCTGAGTCACCTAGAACCTCTGGAGCATTATGAGGCTCTTAGAACAATTTCTCTTTTAAGGCTGATTTTACCTGACATCGATCTTTTTGTCTGCGGTGGACGGGAAGAAGTCCTGACAGATCAGCAAGAACGACTTTTTTCTGCTGGGGCGAATGGGATCCTGGGAGGCAACTATCTCACGACCAAGGGTCAGGATCCAAAAAAAGATATAGATATGATCGAAGGTCTGGGGCTACGCCCGGTCTACACATCCATCTAACAAACCTAATAAATAAACCCCCTTCTCGCATTCGGGAAAAGGGGGTTTATTTTTTCCAACTATTTTTGAAAACCAAAAAAATTTAAGCAAGCAGATTTTCTTCAATGACCTTCTTAATTTCTGCTTTTGACTTTACACCAACAACCTGTTGCACCACTTTCCCATCCTTGATGAAAAGCAGAGTCGGAATACCACGGATACCATAGGTGGTTGCGGTATTAGGATTGTCATCCACATTTAGCTTGCCTACTAGTATTTGTTCCTCAAAATCTCCGGCAAGCTCTTCAATAGTAGGCGTAAGCATCTTGCAGGGTTGGCACCACTCGGCCCAAAAATCCAGCATAACGGGCTTTTCAGACTTTAAAACCGTTTGCTCAAATTCGGCATCCGAGACCGTAACCACTTTTGCTGACATAAAAAACTCCTTAAATTAGAAATAAATATTCACCCTTGAATCGAATTCTTGGGGGAAAATATCAAAATTTTTTAAATTAGCCTGTTTCTGATAATTCGTTTGCTAGAATCGCCCTGAATTAAAAATATATTCAATCAAATCAAAAATGACGATCACGTAGGTATGATTTTTTGATACTATCATAACTTCCCCATGACCGGCAAGTTCTTTGCCAAAGACTCGTAGGGATAAGTCAAATAAGTCTCATAAGTCAAATGATTTGGAATAGGAGTTTTAATAATGGCTGATGTCGTCCATTTTTTTGCTTACAACGAATTGATCAACGAAGATTATTTTAAAGAACAGGGTCTAGAGTATTTATTCAAATCCTCCGTAACTCTTTCTGCCTGGCAGTTGGTATTTAACAAGATCCCTGTCGATAACGCAGGAGTCGAAGGACTAGGATCGGCAAATATCGAACCCACCAACGATAATGCAGGGATGATGCACGGAGAGCTTTATGCTATGGATGAAAAGTTACTGCCAAAACTGGATAAGATTTTTGGCCACCCAGAGGAATATCAACGCAAAGTCATGCGCTTTAACCGTCACGATTTCACCATGATTAATGGACTGACTTATATCGCCCGACCCGATAAAACCAAGAGAGGGCTAAAACCTGATAAAGCCACTATGAAAATTTTAAGGAAAGCCAAAAAGCTCTTTCCCATGCTTTACTTTTCACGCATGATGAACACCCCAACCTGCGATTAAGTGACCACTTTGCAAACGATCACAGCGTTTGTAAGAAAGCCCGGGCTGAGTTTCCCTCAAGCTCTGTCTCGGCATCCAAGGAAAAATGATATCAGCCTTGCTATCGCTCTCAATCAGCATGAGACCTATGTAGAAGCGCTAAAAAAGGTCGGAGTAATCGTGGAGTATTTACCTCCTCAGGATCACCTGCCTGATGCGACATTTATCGAGGATACCGCTGTTATTTTAGAAGACAAGTTCCTGCTTTGCCCAATGAAAGAACTCTCGCGCCAAACCGAAACCAAACTTACCTCGTCTGCACTGGGAAAGTACCTAGATCGCTTAACTCTCGATTCTATGTCAACTCTGGATGGTGGAGATGTGATGGACACTCCGGAAACAATTTTTGTTGGCCTATCAAAACGTACCAATTTGAGAGCTATACAAGCGCTTTCCAAGTTCACATCTAAAAAAGTAGTGCCTGTAGCAGTAACAAAGGGGTTGCACCTTAAAAGTGCCACCACATTCCTTGGCAACAATCTATTAATTATAGATCCAACGCGAGTCGATTCTTCCAATCTGAAAAGTTTTGACTGGATCGAAGTGAACCCTAGTGAATCTTATTCTGCCAATTGTCTTGCATTAAGGAACGTAACCTTGATGCCAGCTGGGTTCCCAAATGTTCGAGATAAAATTCACGCACATGGGTTAAAAACTCTGGAAATAGAAATGAGTGAATTTGAAAAAGCCGATGGTGGCATCACCTGCTTGAGTATAATTATTCCTCGGCAACTCAGCGTCCATTAGACATTGAGCCAACGAAAAATATTTGTTCGGCTGGTTCAATCTTGAAAACAAGGTAGTGAATGATAAAAACATCTAAAGTGGTAAAAACTTTTTATGGATAGCGAACCCAATTTAGTTGGCCTCCCGCTAAGTGTTTAGTTCCAACGGGCCGAGTTAGGGTTAGCATTACGAACTTTGGAGAGGTGGACGAGGTCGATTTTCATTTTAAGAAAACTATGGAGAAAGTCCACTCGACGCAAAACATCTAGCTCCTCCAAAAAAGTTTGCTTCTGCTCCAGTGAAAGATCCAATCTATATGCGAAACGATCAACAAACTGACTGAGTTTTTCTCCTAGAGTCCTCCAGTTCGGTTCCTCTTTCAAGGAATTGCCCTCAGGAATAAGGCTGATAAACTCTCGGTAGCTCTCAATCAAGCCATCGCGGATTATATTAGGCGCATCATCAATTACCTGCTCATTCTGCTCTTCCAACAGGACAATTTCAGCTAGCCTGTATAGTTTTCCTTCCACTTCCCTCACGATGCGGAATCGGCGGAGCCCAATCAAGGTAAAATTGTATCTGCCATCTGGGTGAAGGATTTCCTTATCAATACTTCCAACGCAACCTATAGAAAATAGCTCCGGCCGCTGAAAATAGTTCTCTTCCCAGTTTGGCTTTAAAAGAGACATTCCTATTTTGCGTTTTCCTTTCAAGGCATCAGCAGTCATTTCTCGATATCTCGGCTCAAAAATATGCAAAGGCAAAAAGGTACCAGGATAAAACACAGTTGAGGGTAAGGGAAAGATAGGAATGATTGCTTCTTTTTCTGAATCTTTTTCCATAGTCAGCTTATTAATGATCAAATTATAATGAATTCATTGTAACATCTCATTTGCTAACAGGAAATTTGACAATTAATATTTATTTTTTTAGTCTTATGATACATGATTGCTCAACCCGAAGACATTTGTTTAGAAATTCAGACCTCGTTGATTCGTTCTGGTTTATTTAAGGATACAGACACTGATCTGGGTAACAGCTGGCGTGTTTCACCTGAGCCGTATTTTCTCTCACCAGAGGAAACAGAGTTTTTCCATCAGCTTGGCCCCAAACTCCTCAAATTCTATTCTGCCTGGAACAAGCTTTACTTTGAAAGTGTCAAAGAAATAGGCCCAAAATGGTTCGCCGAGTATCTGGATGCAGGAAAACCACAGGAACTGATTGAGTTTGGGCAGATGAAGAGATTTCGCCAATCATTACCCGCTATCATCCGACCCGACTTAATTGTAACCAAAGATGGGTTTTCTATGACAGAGCTCGACTCCGTTCCGGGAGGTTTTGGGCTTACTGCTGAACTCATGTCCCTATATAAAGATCCTGCGTGGAAGATAATTGGTGACCCTGAGATTGGAATCCCTTCGATGTTTTACAACATGGCCAAATCTCTATCTAAAGAGGAAAAACCCTGCATCGCGATTATTGTTTCAGATGAAGCTCAGGACTATCGTAGTGAGATGGTTTGGCTCGCAGGTCTTTTAAAGCAAAAGGGTTTCCCCGTATACACAATCCACCCAAAAGAAATTCATTTTCGCGAGGAGGGCCTCTTCATTCAGGATGAAGTAAAGTGGGTTCGAGTTGATATTCTTTACCGTTTTTTTGAGTTGTTTGATCTCAAAAACATCCCAAAATCCGAATTGATGATGTATGCGGCAAAAAAAGGGCAGGTCGTTACCACTCCGCCTTATAAAACCTGCCTAGAGGAAAAACTCAGCTTCGCATTATTCCACCATCCGTCGCTAAAAAGGGATTGGGAAAAAGCGTTAGGTTCCGAAACTTTTAACTCCTTATCTCATCTAATTCCTGAAACATGGGCTATCGACTCACGTACTATGCCTCCTTATGGAGTAATTCCAGGATTGGAAATAGGGAATACACCGGTTCAGGGTTGGCATGAATTGATGGATTTGACCCAAAAAGAACGCCAAATGGTGATTAAACCTTCAGGTTTTTCACCAGAATCTTGGGGAAGTCGAGGGGTTGTGGTGGGCCACGATGTTTCCGGAGAAGTTTGGAAGGAAACTATGAAGAAAGTATTACAACAATTCCCCAACCAAACTTCAATATTACAGAAGTTTTATAAGGGAAAACGAGTACCTGTTTCTTATCTGGACAAAAAATCTGGGCAGGTGAAAACCATGCAAAGCCGGGTGCGGCTGACACCTTATTATTTTGTGGTAGAAAAAACCACTTATCTGGCGGGGATTTTGGCAACACTTTGTCCTCAGGATAAAAAGAAAATTCATGGTATGGCTGATGCAGTTATGGTCCCATGCGCTACAAAAAGATCAAGGTAGTTTTTAGATGAAACTTTATAATATAGACGGATGTGGCTACTGCGCAATGGTTAGAGAAGTGCTAACGCAAATGAGTCTGGACTATGAGAAAATAGATGTTCCATGGCCTCATCATCAGCGCCAGGAGGTTCACGAAATATCCGGACAAACCACTGTTCCCGTCTTGGTAGATGGTGACACCATTCTTTCAGATGAATACGAAATTATCGATTATCTAAAAAAAACCTACTCGGTCAATTCTTAACCTTATTCATTCGCCTTGAAGGCGACAGGCTAGTTTGGGCCATTATGAATTAGATGGTTAGCAGATAAAACTTATTGTAAATTCAGTCCATCTCACTGGACATAAAGTAAGGAAAAAAAATGGAGTCTTGGCAACAACAGCTCAGCCAAAGCGCAGTAAAGATTGAAGACCTGCCGTTTATTCCCGAGTCACCCGAATATCGGGAGCAACTAAAGAAGGTAGGAGAAATCTATCCCATTCGAATCAATTCATATTTCCTTAATCAAATCAAGGGACCTAATGATCCACTATGGAAGCAAGTGGTTCCTACTGTCGAAGAATTGGACGATTATACAGACGGAGATATTCTGATCGCCGACCCACTTAATGAAGAAGGCGATATGCCCGTACCCGAATTGGTGCACCGATATCCAGACCGAGTACTGCTAATGATCAACAACCAATGCCCCATTGTCTGCCGGTTTTGCACAAGAAAACGGAAAATTGGTTTTCCCGGAGTTGTTACGCGTGAGACCCTAAGGCAAGGCATTGAATACATCCGTAATAATCCTGAAATCCGTGATGTCATTATGTCCGGTGGAGACCCGCTGCTTGTTCCTGACAAAGAACTGGATCGTATTCTTGGCGAACTTCGGTCCATTCCACACTTAGAGATTATTCGTATTGGCACACGTGTCCCTGGAACCTTACCATCTAGAATAACGGAAAATCTTTGCTCGATACTAAAGAAATATCACCCGTTATATTTCAACATGCACTTTAATCATCCTTCGGAGATCACTCCTGAAGTGGAAAAATCCTGTGCCATGCTTGCAGACATTGGCATCCCTCTAGGAAGCCAGACAGTGCTATTAAAAGGAGTCAATGACAACTCTCAAACAATGAAAGAGTTGATGCTTAAATTACTGAAGAACCGCGTTAAACCTTATTATATTTATCAGGCTGATATGACAGAGGGGACAGACCATTTCCGCACATCCGTAGAACAAGGACTCGATATACTGAGAGACCTTATGGGACATATATCAGGTATGGCGGTTCCTTATTTCGTCATCGACGCGCCGGGTGGAGGTGGCAAAGTAAGACTGCTACCCAACAGTATTGTCGAACAGAACAAAGATGAAGTTGTAATTACAAACTATGAAGGAAAGATTTTTCGCTATAGCCAGTACAATGGTAAAAACGAATCATCTGGGAAAAACAGTAAACCGAAACATCAAGATATATGTCAACTTCCTGCTTGAGAAATCACTATTACACTGCCTCTAAAAAACTAGTCAACTTTTTATATTAGGCTTTGAGTTAAAACCTGTTGATTAGAAAGTGATATTGCTAGGAGTAAGCCAGCTTGAGAAATATGTCAATAAAGACTAAGCCTAAAAAATTTATTGGCAACCTGTAAAAAAACCTCGCCAATACAAGCCTGCTATCAAAGAGCTGCGCAAAGCTATTTACTTAAAGGATAACTATGCAAAACCTTATAAAAATAGGCGTCGTGGTACACAGTGGTCAAAGATACTCTAGAAACTATAATAAGAATCTGAACTAGATTATCATAACGGGGAAGAAAATATTAAGTAATTGGTTTCTTTTTTACTAAGGCTTGGTCGTAAATAGCCTTCTAAAATTATCAGTTAAAGTCAGAAAACATATTGAGACTCTGAGATAAAAAATCTAGGTAGCAAGGAATCCTTCATGTTTCAAAAAGCATTCAAAAAAAACTTGATTGCCGGTTTGCTAGTAACCATCCCGGCAGGCCTGACTTATATGATCCTATCCTTTGTCATCACTCGCGTTGACAGGGCCATGACACCGTTGATCAAGGGTATTTTTGGGCCTCAAGGCCTACAGTTTATGGAGGAATCGAATATCCCAGGTATGGGATTTCTCTTACTCGCTCTGTTTATTATTGGGGTAGGACTATTTGGAACAAATTTTATTGGAAAAAAAATTGTGACCATGGGAGAAAACTTCCTTCACAAAATTCCGGTAGTTAGAGTTATTTATACGAGTATCAAAAGAGTTGTAGACACTATCTCCCTTAGTGAAACCCCCAGTTTTCAAAAAATGGTTCTCATCACATACCCTCGCGAGCCACTAAAAACTCTAGGGATCGTATGCTGTGATACACCTGATGGCATTAAAGACGTGGTAGGTGAAAAAATGTTGAATGTATTTGTCCCGACCTCACCTAACCCTACGACAGGATTCCTGTTCATGGTGCCGGAAAAGAGTGCGGTTCCTCTGGAGATGTCTGTCGAAGAAGGGCTGAAGATGATTATATCTTTTGGTATGACCAATATCGAATCACCCGATACCTCTCAAAACCTAAAGAAATAACAAGGCAGTAGCCTTGCACTTATTCTAATTTACCAATCAACAATTATTTTTGGTGTCACTCCTTGCCTGCTATTTCTGTTGCCGGCTTTTCTTTCTTCTCAGAAGGCTTATCAATAGCAGGTTTCTCTTTCTTTCCAGCAAGTTTTTCACTGATTCGCTTAGCTACTTTAACATCCA
>MDSW01095274.1_pt1 | contig 16553 bp, 19 predicted proteins | sample 811171 | NCBI WGS metagenome assembly MDSW01 (sample SAMN05326641, study PRJNA326480) | marine metagenome | isolation source: seawater | place: Atlantic Ocean: North West | collected 2012
CTGCCGCTGGTATTCTAGGAAGTCCAGGCATAGTCATAATTGCCCCACAGACAACTACTATAAATTCCGCTCCAGAAGAAAGTCTAATTTCTCTTATTGGTAAAGCATGACCAGTTGGTGCTCCCTTAAGACTTGGATCCGTTGAAAAACTATATTGAGTTTTTGCAACACATATAGGAAATTCTCCATACCCATTATCCTCAAATTGTTTTAGTTGTAATCTAATTTTACTGTCAGCAATTACTTCATCTGCATTATATATTTCTTTAGCTATTTTACTTATTTTTTCGAATAAAGGTAGTTTATCATCATACAAAAATTTAAAAGAATTTTTTTGATTGACTAAATCTACAACTTTATTTGCTAAATCAGTTGCACCATAACCGCCATCGGACCAATGTTTGCAAGGCACAGCTTCAACTCCAATTTTTTTGCATTCTTCCTGCAGAACTTTCATTTCATTTTCAGTATCTGTTTCAAAATGATTTATAGCAACGATTACAGGTAACCCAAATTTTTTTAAATTTATTACATGGCGATTTAAATTTGACATACCTAATTTAACTGCATCAGGGTTTTCTTTTTTTAAATCTTCTTTTTTAACACCCCCATGCATTTTCAAAGCTCTTATAGTTGCTACAAGAACTACACAATCAGGTTGTAAATCAGCTTTTCTGCATTTGATATTAAGAAATTTTTCTGCTCCTAAATCTGCACCAAAACCTGCTTCTGTAACAACGTAGTCAGCAATTTTGAGGCTAGTTTTTGTAGCAATCACACTATTACATCCGTGAGCAATATTTGCAAAAGGTCCGCCATGAATTATTGCTGGATTGTTTTCAAGAGTTTGAACTAAATTAGGCATAAGAGCTTGCTTTAATAATACGGTCATAGGTCCTTCTGCTTTTAGGTCTTTGGCAAATATTGGTTGTTTATTTCGATTATAAGCAATAGTTATATTTCCTAATCTTCTTTCCAAATCTTTGAGATCATTTGCTAAACAGAAAATAGCCATAACTTCAGAAGCTACAGTTATATTAAAACCATCAGTTCTTGGATATCCGTTAGATATGCCACCGAGATTTGCTGTAATTTCTCTCAAAGCTCTATCATTAAGATCTAAGCATCTTTTCCAAACTACTCTTCTAGTATCAATTTCTAGTTTATTTCCCCAATATATATGGTTGTCAATTAAAGAAGCCAATAAATTATTTGCTGATGTAATTGCATGAAAATCACCTGTAAAGTGAAGATTTATATGTTCCATTGGAATTACCTGAGCATAGCCTCCACCAGCAGCTCCTCCCTTCATTCCAAAACTAGGACCAAGACTAGGCTCTCTTAAACACACGATACTTTTTTTTCCAATTTTACATAATCCATCATGAAGGCCTACAGAAGTAGTCGTTTTTCCTTCACCAGCAGGCGTTGGTGAAATAGCAGTAACTAAAATAAGTTTTGATTTTTTTTCATCAAACTTGTTTATAGAGCTAGTATCTATTTTCGCTATATGGTGTCCATAAGGCCGAAGGTCATGTTCGTCTAAATCTAACTTTTTAGCAATCTTTAAAATATTTTGTTTTTCAGCTTTTCTTGCAATTTCTATATCTGATAGCATATTATTATGAGATTATTAATTCTTAAAATTTCTATATTCTTATTTCTCATTAATCAACAATTTTAAATCCGTTATTTTTTTTTAATTCTAGAGGCTTTTCTATTATCTCATTCATCCAGTTACTAGTTTTTTTCATTCCTCCAAAAGCGTATAAATGAAGTTTTTTTAGCTTAGTATTGGGAGTATTTAATTTATAATTTGATATATCTAATATCAATTTATCAGGCATAGAGGTTGTAGCTAGCTTAGTTATGTTTAAAGCTTGCTTTGTTAAAAATTTAATTGAATTACCAATCCCACAGGATTTTGCATAGGATATTAATATTTTTAATGAAGCTGGACCTGGAATTCCTGCATGAATTTCTAATTCATTTCCAATTGACATGAGATGATTCTCCCATCTTTCAAGGGATTTGGCTTCAAAGAAAAATTGAGTTGTTATATAAATTTTATAATCAACATTTTTTGCAAACTTATTTTTTTCAATAATTGCCTTATCTAACTCTACTTTTGAGATATCTGGATTACCATCAGGATGTCCAGCTACACCAACTGTCTCGAAATTGTATTTAGATAAAAAATCACTTTGTAATACTCTTAAACTCGATTCTATTTTTCCAGCTTTTTTAGCCCCTCCTCCTATTACTAATATTTTGTTACAACCTGCAACTTCAGATAAACTCCCGATGTATCTTTCAAGATCTTGAAAATCATTTATAGTCCTAGCAGGCAGATGAGGTACGGCACGAAAACCTTCTTCGTTAATTTTTTTTGCAGTATCTATAACTCTATTAGGATCTTCATCAGGAAGATAGGTTATGTATATATTATTGTTAATGTTTAATAGATCTTTTAATCCCCCATATTTTTCATAAACATTAGGAGTTGTTTCAATTGAATAATCTTTTATGAGTTCTTTTATATTATGTATTTTTTGGTTTTCATTCATGTTAATTTTATTTATAAATTTTTATATATTTGGTCCTAAATGAATAATAAGAATTTTACTATATTTAATTTTTATCAGTTTAAAAAAAATTTAGAAATAGAGAAAATTAAAAAATTTATAAGAGAATTTTGCTTTTTTCATAAGATAAGGGGTACAGTTTTATTAGCTGCTGAGGGAATAAACGGAAGTGTTGCTGGTTTAAATCATTCTATAAATTTTTTTAAATCAGAGTTAGAAAAAACAGGTTTTGATAATTTAGAATGTAAATTTTCAGAATACAAGTTTATGCCTTTTAATCGTTTAAAGGTAAAATCTAAAAAAGAAATTATTACTTTTTCTAAGATTGATTTAGATGTAGAAAATAATACTGCCACACATATTGATCCACAAAAATGGAATCAACTAATAAATGACAAAGAAGTTTTAACAATTGATGTTCGTAATAATTTTGAAATTAAATTAGGATCATTTTCGAACTCCAAAAATCCCAAAACTAAAAATTTTACTGAATTTAAAAAATATATAAATAAAAAACTTTTAGAATATAAGGATAAAAAAATTGCTATGTTTTGCACTGGAGGAATAAGATGTGAAAAAGCATCTTCGTATATGAAAAAGAAAGGTTTTAATAATCTATATCAATTGAAAGGGGGAATATTAAACTATTTAAAAACTATTCCTGAAAGAAAATCAGAATGGAAAGGTGAATGTTTTGTTTTTGATAATAGAGTGTCAATTAGCAATGATTTTAAACAGGGTTCTTATGTTTTGTGTCACGGATGTAGAATTCCAGTTAGTAAAAAGGATCAAAGATCGAATAAATATATAAAAGGAATTTCTTGTGCTAAATGTTATAGTAAACTCTCATTAGAGAAAAAAAAGAAATTATATGAACGAAATAAACAAATTAAAATTTCTAAAAAGAAGGGAATTTATAACCCCTATATTAAATTTAATACTTCAAATTTTTTTTAAAAAACTGTTTATTTAATTCAAGTATCAATATATATGGACAAATATGGCTAAAAAAACTTCTTATGCATTGAAACAGCTTATTCCAGAAGAAAATCCTAAAACTGGATCAAAGTATATTGTCAGAAAGCCAACTAAGGGGCTGAAAGTTTCTGAAAAGCTTCGTTTAAAAAAATATGATCCTGTATTAAAAAAACATGTGTGGTTTGTTGAAAAAAAAATGCCACCTCATAGTAAATAAATAAAAAAGTTACTTTTTTTTGCTCAATTTTACTCTAGTTAATTTATATGTCTGAACATAAAGGCCTATTTTGGTTTAGAAATGATTTACGTCTTGAAGATAATATTGCTTTGTCTGAATTAGCAAAAAAATGTCATAAAATTTTACCAATTTATATATTTGATTTAAAAGATTCTATAGGCAGTGCCTCTATGTGGTGGCTGGAAAAATCACTAATTAGTTTGAATGAGTCTTTAAAACAAAAAAAATCTAAACTTTTATGTTTTCAAGGGTCTCCAAAAAAAATTATATTAAAATTAATTGAAGCTAATAATTTTTCATACATTTATTGGAATAGATTATATGATCCTTATTCTGTAAAAAGAGATATAATTATAAAAAAAAATTTATTACAGAAAAATATTTTTTGTAAAAGTTTCAAAGGATCTTTAATTAACGAACCATGGGAAATAAAAAACAAAAATGGAAATTTTTTTAAAGTTTTTACTCCATATTGGAAAAATTGTTTAGAAGAAATTAAAAAAAATAAATTGCCAAAAAGTCCAAGAAATATTTTTTTACCAAAAAAAATAATTTTAGATAATATTTTTATAAAAAAAATAGGATCATATTCAAAAGAAAATAAATGGACAAAAACCTTGGATCAAAATTGGAAACCAGGAGAAAAAAATGCTAAAAGAATTTTTAAGTATTTTATAAAAAATGACTTAATCAATTATAATTCACTAAGGGATTATCCAAATAAAAAAAATACATCTATGTTATCTCCTTACCTGCATTTTGGTGAAATTTCTCCAGAAAGAATTTTTCAGGAAATAGATAATTTGAAAATTACCAAAAAAAATGAAAATTTAAGTAGAAAAAAATATTTAGCTGAAATTGGTTGGAGAGAATTTTCTTACAATCTTCTTTTTAATTTTACTAATATTAAGTCAAATCCTATACAATCTAAATTTTTGAATTTTCCATGGATTAAGAACAATGAACATCTCAATGCTTGGAAAAGAGGTAAAACTGGCTTTCCTATAGTTGATGCTGGAATGAGGCAGTTATATTCTTTAGGATGGATGCATAATAGAGTTAGAATGATAACAGGTTCTTTTCTTTGTAAAAATCTATTAATTCATTGGACAGAAGGAGAAAAATGGTTTTTTGATACTTTGGTTGATGCAGACATTGCTTCAAATAGTTCAGGTTGGCAATGGATTGCAGGTTGTGGAGCAGATGCAGCTCCATATTTTAGAATATTCAATCCTATTTTGCAAAGTCAAAGATTTGATCCAGATGGAAAATATATTAAAAAATATTTACCTGAGTTATTTAATGTGCCAGCAGAGAAAATACATGAACCTTGGAAACTAGATGATCTTGATCAAAAAAAGTATCAATGTAAAATAGGTATAAATTATCCTAACCCAATTGTAGATATTTATAAATCTAGAGATAGGGCTTTAGATGCATATAAAAATATAAAAGATATTGATGAAAAAAAATAAGGTTGCAATTATTGGATCAGGTATATCAGGTTTAAGTACTGCTCTTTTTTTGTCAAAAAAATTTGATGTTCATTTATTTGAGAAAAATGAAGAATTAGGAGGTCATACTAGAACAAGGTATATCAAGGATGAAAATATTGTAAGAGCCATAGATACGGGATTTATAGTTTTTAATGATAGAAATTACCCAGATCTTAAAAATTTTTTTGAGTATTTGAATGTAAAAACACATAATTCTGACATGTCCTTTTCTTTTTCTTCCATATCAAATAATATTGAATATGGTGGATCGAATTTCTTTACTTTATTTGCTCAACCAAAAAATTTATTTTCTTTATCATTTTTACAACTTTTAAGAGATATTTACTTATTTTATAAACAATGCAATTCTTTAAATAATGATAAATTGTTAAATAAATTTACAATTGAAGAATTTCTTGATTATAAACAATATGATTATAAAATTAAAAATTTTCATATCTACCCAATGATTTCTTCTATATGGTCAGCAAACAAAAAAGATGTAAAAAAATTTCCATTAATTTTATTTATAAGATTTTTTAAAAACCATGGTCTTTTTAGTTTTGTTGATAGGCCTCAATGGAAATTTGTAGAAGGCGGTAGTATTAATTATATTAAGAATTTAATTAAAAAAAACTTATTTAATTATTATACTAATTCAAAAATAACTAAAGTTGATAGAACCAACGATTCAATTATTATTTTTCTAAAAGATAAAAAAATCAAATTTGATAAAGTAGTTTTTGCAAATCATGCTGATCAAGCTTTGCAATTAATATCAAATCCTAGCTTAAAGGAAAAAAGTATACTTTCTAAGTTTAAATATACTAAAAACAAAGCCTATCTTCATTCTGATAATATGGCAATGCCTAGCAGAAAGAGAGTATGGTCAAGTTGGAATTTTATTGAATATCATGAAAAACAAAATTTCTTTTCTTTAACTTATTGGATGAACAAGCTTCAAAAAATAGACTCAAAAAAAAACTATTTTGTATCTATTAATCCAGGTTTTATTCCAGAAAAAGTATATGATACTGCAACTTTTGATCATCCTATTTTTAACTTTCAGACTCTGAAGGCTCAAAATGAAATATCAGAAATTCAAGGCTTAAATAATACTTTTTTTTGTGGGAGTTATTGTGGATACGGTTTTCATGAAGATGGTATTCAATCTGCTGCATATATCTCCAATCTATTAAATATAGACCTACCTTGGAAAAGAGATATCAATTTTAAAAACAGACTAAAATATTAATATTAATGAAGATAAATTTTTCATCAAAACTATTTAAATCACTTATAATTCATGAAAGATTCCATCCTTTTAAAAATAGATTTAGCTATATGATCTTAAGTCTATATTTAGATTATAGTGAAATAACATTACTTAATAAAAAGTTAAGTATATTTTCTTATAATAAATTTAATATATTTTCTTTCTATGAGAAAGATCATGGCTATAGAGATAACAGATTATTAAAAGAATTTGTAAGTGATATATTGAACAAAAATAAAATTAGTTTCAAGAGTTTAAATATCAAGATATTATGTATACCCAGAATATTGGGTTATGCATTTAATCCTTTGTCGGTAATATTTTGTTTTGATAAAGATAATTTAATATCAATATTGTATGAAGTAAAAAACACAGCAAATGAGCAGCATACTTACTGTTTTGCTAATAAATCTTTTTCAAAAAAAAATCATTTTAAGCATAAGTGTAATAAAGTTTTTTACGTTTCACCTTTTATATCAATGGATGCTTACTATAAATTTAATACAAAAATACCTTCTGAAAAATTATTAATTTCAATTGAGCAATTTAATTTAGAAAATAAGAAAATTCTTTTTGCTTCACAGACTGGTAAATTAATGACGTTGAGCTCCAAAAACTTACTGTTTCATTTATTTTACAATCCACTTCTTTCAATAAAAGTTATTTTTAGTATTCATTTTCAAGCTTTAATGATTATGCTAAAAGGAGGTAAATATTATTCTCGTAATATCAAAAAAAAAGATACAGTAACTTTTGAAGGAAATTTGTGAATATGAATAGATTAAATTTTTTGTTAAATAATCCAGTTGAAAAATTTGCTGACGGTTTACTAAAAAAAACTAGTTTAGGCTCAATTAAAGTAAAATATCCATCTGGTAAAATTGTATCTTATAAAGGTAATCATAAAGGCCCATCTGCAGAAATTACTCTCAATAATTTTAATTTATTTTATAAACTAATAAAAAAAGGTTCAGTGGGATTGGCAGAATCTTACATAAATAAAGATTTTACAACTCAAAATTTATCAGGATTTTTAATGTTTGCAAAACAAAATCAAATTTCTTTTTTGAATACAATGGAAGCTAATTGGACTTATAAAATTTTTAGTAAGTTAAAACATAAGCTAAATAAGAACACAAAAAACAAAAGTAAAAGCAATATAAAATATCATTATGATTTAGGAAATCAATTTTATAAATTATGGTTAGATGACTCAATGACGTATTCTTCTGGATTATTTAATTCATACAATAATTCAGAGGATCTTTTTCAAGCTCATGTTAATAAATATAAATGTATAGCTGATAATTTAAAGCTTAAATATAACTCTACTTTATTAGAGATTGGTTGTGGTTGGGGTGGATTTTCAACTTATGCTGCAAAAAATTATGGAACAAACGTTAATGCAATTACAATATCCAAAGAACAATATGAATACACTAAAAAGAAAATATTTAATGAAGGTTTAAATGAAAAAATTAATGTGGAATTAAAAGACTACAGAGACGTAAATGAAAAATTTGATTACATTGCTTCTATAGAAATGTTTGAAGCTGTAGGTAAGGAATACTGGGAACTTTTTTTTAATAAAATTAAGGGTAGTCTTAAAGAAAATGGTTCTGCAGCTATGCAGATTATAACAATCAATGATGATAAAGCTGAAAATTATCAAAGAAATCCTGACTTTATTCAGCAATATATATTTCCAGGGGGTGTACTTCCTTCAAAAACACAATTAAGAAAAATTGCTACTTGTTCAAATTTAAATTTGATAGAATATAATAGTTTTGGAAGATCTTATGCTAAAACTCTTCAATTATGGAATCAACAATTTCAAAAGTCCTGGAATCAAATTGCCAAACAAGGATTTACGTTAAAATTTAAAAGAATGTGGGAATATTATTTTTCCTATTGTGAAATTGGATTTTCTACTAAATATACAGATGTCTCCCAATTTTTAATCAATAATAAAAATGAAGCTTAATTTAAAACAAATTTTTTTAATTTTAACTAGTTTTCAAATTGTCTGGTTATCTTGTATTTTTGGGGAGTATTTTAAATTTCCCTTATTGGGAGTATTTGCAGGCTTAGTATACTTATTTATTTTTTTTTATAACGTTCATAATAAAGCTAGGGCTTTAAAAATATGCTTAATTTTTTCAATTTTAGGTTATTCATTTGATTCATTAAATGCAGAATTTAAAATTTATTATATAAAATCAGAATTAATTTTTGGTTCATTACCGATATGGTTTCTATTATTATGGCTATGCTTCTCCACTTTACTTGTTGATGTTTTAGTTTTTTTTAAAAAAATAAAAATTATATCAATAATAATTAGTGCAATAATAGTTCCAATTACATATTATTCAGGCTTTCCTCTAGGTATTGCGTCTTCTTCAAATATTATTCTTGCATTAATAATAATTTCAATATTTTGGGCAACTTATGTATATGTTTATACAATTTATTTAGAAAAGTTTGATATTAAGTAATAACATTAGCCTTACGTTTTCTATTTAGAACCCTCTCCAATTCTTCATACGAACATAGGCCAATATCCATAGGGCTTTTAGTTTCAAGTACTGCTTCTCTATAGGTACCATTTCTAATAGCGTTTACAGTGTTTTTGGTAGATCCTACTAACTTAGCTATCTGAGAGTCACTTAATTCATTTGGATATCTTTTTATTAGCCACAAAATTGCATAAGGCTTTTCTTGCCTAAAAGAAATTGGTGTGTATCTTGTATCTTTTTTTCTTGGAGGTAAATTTTCAATAGTAGAAGAAGATATAATTTTTAATGAGGCGCCAGAATCTTTTTCACACCTTTCAATCTCTTCTTTTGTTAATTGATTATTATCAATCGGATCATATCCTTGCATTCCTATAGCAACATCACCATCGGCGATTCCTTGGACTTCTAATTCATGTAGGTTACAAAAATCTGAGATTTGTTTAAATGTTAGCATGGTATTTTCTATTAACCAAACCGCAGTAGCTTTAGGCATTAATGGTTTATTCATTTTTTTCTTCCCTTAATTATATAAGCCTTATAAATATATTAAGGAAAAATATATATAAAAAAATAAATGACAGATTACTTAGAATTTGAAAGTAAAACTAAAGCATTAAAATCAATTAATCTTGATGATTTAAGCGTAAATGAGCTGAAAGAATATATATCTAGTTTAGAAGAGGAGATACAAAGGGTAAGAATAGAGATTAGTAAAAAAAATAAATCTAAAATTGAGGCAGGTAAATTTTTTAAGTAATAATTATTTACCTAATTTTAATCCCTTAAAGCGTTTCTCAAATCTTGCTACTTGACCTTCAGCATCATTTATGTTTGCTTTTCCACCAGTCCATGCAGGATGGGACTTAGGGTCAATTTCAAGTTTCAATTTATCATTTGATTTCCCCCAAGTAGATTTCGTTTTGAACTTACTACCATCAGTCATCTCAACTTCAATCTCATGATAATCTGGATGTATTTTCTTTTTCATTACGGCCCTTATAGTTAAGAAAAAATTAAAGTAAAGTCTGATTTTAAAATTAGCTGATTATATATTCATGAATTTTATTATTTGAAGCTAATATTTCTTTTGAATTTATATCCCAAACTTCACCGTCTGTTAAAGTTACTTTACCTCCAGCTTCTTTAACTAATAATACTCCAGCACAAATATCCCATATACTTAAATTTTTTTCTGAATATGCATCAAGTTTGCCTGCAGCAACGTATGCTAAATTTATTGCTGCGGCTCCAATTTGTCTTATACCTGAGCATTTATTAGATAGTAATAGTAATTTATCAATTGTATCATCAATTTTATTCCCCCCAAATGGTATTCCTGTTCCTATTATGCACTCAGTTAAATTTTCTCTTTTTGAAACTCTTAATCTTTTATTATTACACCAGGCACCTTGACCTTTTGAAGACCAAAAAAAATCATTAGTAATTGGATTATAAATAACACCATCAGTTATTTCATTTTTAAATAATCTCGCAATTACGATTCCAAACATTGGTATCCCATGTATAAAATTAGTAGTTCCATCAATTGGATCTATTATAAAAGTTTCTTCTTGTATGTTTATAGTGTTGTTTGTTTCTTCAGAAATAAAAAAAGAGTTTGGATAATAGTATTTTAGAGTTTCAATTATAATTTTTTCTGATTTAATATCAGCGTTTGTTACAAAATCACCAATATTTTTTGTTTGTATTTGCAAATTTTCAATTTCACCAAAATCCCTAATTAAAACTTTACCAGCTTTTCTTACTGCTTTTTCTAAAATATTAATAACCGGTGTCTGGTTATTCATTGTTAGCTTTTAGCTTTTTCAATGTATGAGTAATCCTCAGTACTAATCATTATTTCATCCCCACTTTCAACAAAGGGTGGTACGGAAGTTTTAATTCCTCTTTCAAGCAATGCCGGCTTATAAGATGATGAGGCTGTCTGTCCTTTGATTACTGCATCAGATTCAATTACTTTTAACTTTATTTGATCAGGCAAAACAATAGACACTGGATTACTCTCATGAAATTGAATTATTATATTGTCATTTTCTTTAAGGAGTTTTGATTGATTTTTGTCAACTAAGTCAGAACCTAACTCAATTTGCTCATAACTATTGTTGTCCATAAATATATGTTTATCTTCATTGGAATAAAGAAATTGAAATTCTTTTTCTTCAAGCACTGCCCTTTCAATTGATTCAGAAGATCTAAATCGTTCATTAGTTTTAGTACCATTAATTACATCTTTCAGCTCAGCTTGAATATAAGCACCACCTTTTCCAGGTTGAGTATGTTGAGTTTTAGTAACTCTCCAAAGTTTAGAATTTATTTGCAGGATATTACCTACCTTAATTTGATTTCCATCTATTTTCATTTTATTGTTTATATATATTGATTATTTGCTTAATTAAATCTATTGCTTTATTATAAGGTCTTTGGAAACAATTCCTTCCAACAATTGATCCATTCCCACCGCCTTCTTGTATGGCTTTTATTTCATTAATAATTTCTTCATCATTTTTTGCTTCTCCACCAGAAAAAACAACAATTCTTTTACCATTAAAACAGCTTCTCTTTATAACTTTTACTCTTTCAGAAAGATTATTTATATTAATATTATTTTTGATAAAAGAATCTTTCGTTGGGTCCTCTTCTAAGTAAGAGGTAGGTAATTTTACTTTGATAATATGTGCCCCACAAAGACAAGCCATGTGAGCTGCATAACTAACTATATTTATTGCTGTCTCTCCTTTTTTTGACATTTTGCCTCTTGGATACGACCACAAAACAGTTATTAATCCTGCGGATTTTGCTTTTCTAAATAAATTGCAAGCTTGTTCTATAAGTTTTAAATTAAATTCACTTCCTGGATAAATAGTAAAACCAACACCGATGCAATTTAATCTAATAGCATCATCTACATTACCCGTTAATGCTTGATCACTTAAATTAGTAAGTGAGTTTGAGCTATTACATTTTAATATTAGAGGAATTTTATCTGAAAATGTTTTAGTTCCAGATTCAATCATACCTAAAGGTGCGGCAAAAGCTGACATACCAGCATCAATAGCAAATTGCATATGATAATGAGGATCATAAGCGTCAGGATTTGAAGAAAAACTTCTATCTGGCCCATGTTCAAATCCTTGGTCAACAGGATAAATAACTAACTTACCAGTCCCGCCTAAAGTTCCACTATTCAATAATTTATCTAAATTTAATAAAGATTTATCGTTATCTTCATAGTTCTTTAAAATGTTTTCTAAATTTTCTGAGTTTTTCATTTTATTTCTTTTCTTAAGATTTTATCAATTTTTAATTCAATTTTTTTTATTTTATCAATATTTACAATATTAATATTAGGATTCACAGTAATTTTATTAATTTTTGCTATTTGTTTTAGTTTTGATATTTTATCTACATTTCCAATAACCTTAAGATAATCTATTTTTAACCTTACAAGTTCAATAAATAATCCATGATTTTTGTTGCAATTAATGTAAAGTTTAAAATCATTTTTTTTAAATTTTTTAAGCAACAAATTTCTTAATTCCTTTACCCAATAGGATCCAAATCCTTTGATCAAATAGAAGTCTATAAAAAAAATTGGTATAATTTTCTTATTTTGACAAATATATAGTAGGTTAATTGCTTGATTTAAATTTGAAATCTTAAAACATATATAAAATTTAGAATTCACTTATAGATATTTTTTTAAATCAATCATTGTATCAATCATTCTATTAGAAAAGGCCCATTCATTATCATACCATGATAAAATTCTACAAAAATTATCATCTATTACACTTGTTTGAGTTATATCAAACACTGAACTAAAAGTATTATGATTAAAATCAATTGATACAAGTGGAATTCTATTGATAGCAAAAATATTTTTAAGTTTTTTGTCCTTCGAAGCCTGAATCATAATGTTATTGATTTGATCTGAAGATGTTTTTTTCTTTGAGATAAAAGTAAAATCAATCAGTGAAACATTGGGTGTTGGAACTCTTATAGCGGTTCCATCAAGTTTTCCTTTTAGATTTGGCAAAACTAAACCAATAGCTTTGGCAGCACCTGTGGAAGTTGGAATCATAGATACTGTTGCTGATCTAGCCCTTCTTAAATCACTATGAGCTTGATCTAAAGTTCTTTGATCTCCAGTAAAACTATGAACGGTTGTCATAAAACCACTTTTAATACCAATTTTTTTATCTAAAATCATAGCAACGGGAGCTAAACAATTAGTTGTACAGGAACCATTTGAAATTATTTTATGATTTTTTTTTAAAATATTGTTATTTACCCCTTGAACAATTGTTGCATCTACATTTTTTGCTGGTGCTGATATAATAACTTTTTTTGCTCCTGCATTTATGTGGGCATAAGCTTTATCTTTACTTGTAAAAACTCCGCTACATTCCAGCACCACATCAATACCCAGTTTTTTCCATGGAAGTTTTATAGGATTTTTTTCTGAAAAAAACTTTACTATATTGTTATCATATTGAATTGAATTATGTTTTTTTTTAATTTTTTTACCTAAGATACCATGATTACTATCATGTTTAAGTAAGTGAAAACTTGATTCTATAGAACCAAGCTCATTAATAGCCACAATTTTACATCCTTTAATATTTTTTTCTAGAAATGCACGAAATACAAGCTTTCCTATTCTTCCAAATCCATTTATTGCTATTTTCATTATTATTTTTCCTTTAGCATCTTATGAACTAGTTTTGTCATTTTATTTTCAGTCAAACCGAAATGGGTATAAAGTTTTTTATAAGGGCCACTTTCTCCAAATGTTTTCATGCCTAAAAAATTTTTTTCATTCAAATATTTTTCCCATCCGTTTACAACTCCAGCTTCTATTCCAAATATTTTTTTGTTTCCTAATATTTTCTTTTTATACGAAGTACTTTGCTTATCAAAAAGTTCAAAAGAAGGCATTGAAACAACTCTAATATTTTTTTTCAATTTTGAAAGAGCATTTGAGCTCTTGATAGCAATCTCTACCTCTGAACCAGTAGCTATTATTGTTGAATCATAATTTTTTTTATCTATAATAGTATACGCTCCTTTTTTTACTAAGTTATTCTCTCTCTTTTTATTAAGTAGAGGTAAATTTTGTCTTGTTAGAACTAACATTACAGGAGAGTCATTATTTTCTACTGCGTATTCCCAAGCCTCAATTGTCTCTATAATATCACATGGTCTGATTATTTTTAAGTTGGGAATAGCTCTTAATGCCGATAAATGTTCTATTGGTTGATGAGTTGGGCCATCTTCACCTAATCCAATTGAGTCATGAGTCATCACATAAATAACAGGTAATCTCATTAAAGAAGCTAATCTTATAGATGGTCTACAGTAATCACTGAAAACCAAAAAAGTTCCTCCATATGGTTTAATACCACTGTGAAGAGATAAACCATTCATGATTGCAGCCATGGCGTGCTCCCTAACACCATAATAAATGTATCTTCCAGAAAAATCATTTTTTTTGATAGGTTTTAATTCTTTTGTTTTTGTATTATTTGATCCTGTTAAATCTGCTGAGCCACCAATTAAATTTTTTTTATGATTTAATATAATTTCAAGACTATATTCACTTGCTTTTCTTGTTGCGCAATTAGTTTTATTATTAAAATGATAAGATTTAAGTTTATTAATTTCATTTTGTAGTTTTTTTGAAATTTTAATATCAAAAAATTCTTTAAATTTATTAGTTTTTTTCATTTTTATATATAGATTATCCCATCTTTCTTTCTCAGATAAATTTCTAATATAAAATTTTTCCCATTCCTTTTTAAGTTTTTTAGGTATAAAAAAAGGAGGATTGTTCCAATTTAATTTTTTTCTGGTTAAATTAACTTCTTCTTCTCCTAATGGGGAACCATGTGAGGCGGATAAACCTTCTTTGTTAGGGGATCCGTAACCAATTTTAGTTTTACACATTATTAGAGTAGGAGAATTACTAGTTTTTGCAGTATTTATAGCCCTTCTAATTTCTTTAAATGAATGTCCATTGATTTTTATTACTTTCCAACCATATGATTCAAATCTTTTTTTGTGATTTTCTGAAACAGTTAAATTTGTTGGGCCGTCTATTGAAATTGAATTATCATCAAAAAAAACTATCAATTTAGAAAGTTTTAAATGTCCCGCTAAACTGCATGCTTCGTGACTAAGACCCTCCATTAAGCATCCATCACCAGCAAAAACATAAGTGTGATGATTAAAAAAATTATTACCAAGTCTATTATTTAATATCTGTTCTGCTATTGCCATTCCTACGCCATTAGCTAATCCTTGAGATAAAGGTCCAGTAGTGGTCTCAATTCCTTTTTCGATTGAATATTCCGGATGTCCCGCTGTCGAAAAACCTATTTGTCGGAAGTTTTTAATATCTTTTAATGAAATTCTTTTATAACCTGACAAGTATAAAATTGAATATAACAGCATAGATCCATGACCATTGGATAAAACAAATCTATCTCTATCTAGCCACTTTGGATCTCCAGGATCATATTTTAGAAATTCTTTAAATAGAACCGTTGCTATATCAGCCATTCCCATTGGCATACCAGGGTGCCCTGATTTAGCTTTTTGAACTGCATCTATTGATAGAAATCTTATACAATTAGCAAGATCTGTTAAATTACTTGATTTATTTGACAATTTTTAATCTCTGCCTCTTTCAGTTTGTATGTACACTATTATTTGTACTCATTAAAGTGACATTTTTACTAAAAAATTCTATAAATACTCATGGATCTAAATAATAAAATTAAAGAACTAAACTTAAATATTATAAAAATTGAAGAATTAATCGAAGATTTAAATGAAGGCTTAGATACAAAATCACAAAAATTAGAAAATATTAAAAAAAAAATACAAGAAAACTTTAAAAAAATAGACGATGTAGTTGAAAAAAGTAATGCCAATTCTTAAAATTGATATTCTTGGAACCTCTATTGAAATAGAGTACAAAAAAGAAGAAGAAAAAAGATTGAAGCTACTTATAGAAAATTTTAAAAATAGATTATATGAGTTTGAAAATATTATAGGAAAAGTTAGTGATAGAAAAATATTATTCCTTGCTGCGCTTAAAGCTGAAGATGATTTTATAGAAGTAAAAAATAATATTGAGAATTTAAAAGACGATAAAGCTTCAAAAATTAGAACTTTAGATGATCTAGATAATAAAGTAAGAGAGATAGTTTTTTTAAAAGATCAGATATCAGATTTAAAAAAGAAAAATGAAGAATTAATGAATATTAATGAAAATGCAGGAAAAAGCGTAGAACAAATTAATAATAAAATTCTCTCTATTATAAAAAAAATTGACTTAAGAAATGGATAATATTTTAAAATTAAAAAATGAACAGAGAGCTTTAATACTTAAAAAAAGAAAAGAGATAAAGAAAAAAGAAAATCTAAACTTTATAAATC
>MDSW01074911.1_pt1 | contig 16552 bp, 20 predicted proteins | sample 811171 | NCBI WGS metagenome assembly MDSW01 (sample SAMN05326641, study PRJNA326480) | marine metagenome | isolation source: seawater | place: Atlantic Ocean: North West | collected 2012
CCTGCTCCTGCTCCTGCTCCTGCTCCTGCTCCTGCCCCTGCTCCTGCTCCTGCTCCTGCTATTGGAGGCAAAAAATCACGCAAAGCTAAAAAATCACGCAAAGCTAAAAAATCACGCAAAGCTAAAAAATCACGCAAAGTTAAGAAATCACGCAAAGTTAAGAAATCACGCAAAGTTAAGAAATCACGCAAACATTAAATTTAATAAAAATAAAAATAAAAATAAAATAAATTAACATACATTATTTTTATTAAATAATCTAATAACACTACGACAAGGACAATGACATGTATGTTCTATATTTTCATCTGGCATCCAAGATACGCTATATTTTTTATTACGTTTTAATCTTATTCTATTGCATTTTCTAATTTTACTACAATGTGGATTGTCATAAATACCTTGCGAATGTCGTACACAACATCCACATTTAAACAAATTTTTTTTTATAATACTTATACATTCATTAGTGTATAATAATTCAAATGATTTTACATATAAATAACCAGGTGTATTATCTTTATCATCATAATTATTTAAATCATGTGTTTTACTTATAAATTTATCGTATCCTGACTCCCATTTTAAATTGTGCATATATAACATCATATGTGATGCTTCTACTAACAACTCTTCTTTTAACTTCTCATTTAAACGAGGATTTGACATATAAAATATATGATTAATAAGTTCATCAGGTAATTTTTTCAAATTATTAATAAAGTCCATTTAAATTTATGATATAGTATTTTGTATATAATTTTAAAACTTAATACAATTCAATTTTATTATAAATAAAATTAATATAAATTTATATTAGATAATATAGTATTTATAATGAAAATTATACAATTTTTATTATTCTTCGGGTTGTTAAAGGAAATGTATGCTTTAAAACCACAAAATTTACCATCAGGTCATAGTAAAAAATTTGAAGTTAATAAATCAGAAAGAAATAAAGATTTAAAATTAATGTCGGCTGCAAATGTTAATTTATTAACAAAACATTGGTTAAATAATATTCTCTCTTGTAGTAAAGAAATAAACCCAGAAGACAAATATGTAATACAACAAATGGATGATATTAATGAATATATTAGACATAATACACGAAAGATATATACCAAAACGAATGATTGTAATATGAAAAATCTCTACATAGCTTGGTGTCCAAAAGGTTATTTTAAAGAAATAATCTTTATTGTTGTAGGAGAATTACTATTAGAAGAGAGAAGTTTTTTAATTAAATATATTTTACATTCTCCATATTGGGATACTTCACAAATAGATAGTGTAAATTTAAAATATGCTTTAGAAGATTTAATAAATAATATTGATGATTTTAAAGTAGATTTCTCTTATTTATATGAGAATGATAAGAGATATAAACTTTCTTGGATGGAATGGGGAAGCGTATGTAACAAAGAATAAATTTATTAATTAATAAATTTATAAATAATAAAATTGAATATAATATTAAAATTATATGTTATTGTTATAACTTTAATATGGAGGAAATTATTACAACAATAGATTATACTCCATACAAATTGAGAGATTGGATAGATATTGATAAAGATAATATACAACCAATCGTTAAACAAGTTTTATCAAATAATCCAAGAGCCACAAAATATCTTGAAAACAATATGGAATTAATTGATTGGAATATTCTTTCAAGTAATCAAAATGCCATTTATTTATTAGAAAATAACTTAGATAAAATTGATTGGAGTATGTTATCGCGGAATCCAAATGCTATTCATATATTAGAAAAAAACATAGATAATATTGATTGGAAAACGTTATCAGCAAATCCTAATGCAGTTAATATATTAGAAAATAATTTAGATAAGATTGATTGGAGTATGATATCGTGCAACCCAAATGCTATTCATATATTAGAAAAAAACATAGATAAAATTGATTGGAAAAAGTTATCCGAAAATCCTAATGCAGTTAATTTATTAATAAATAATCAAGAAAAAATTAACATTTACACGTTAGCTAAAAATGAAAATATATTAAAAATATTAAATAATGTAAATTATTGTAATAATAGAATTGAATTCTATAAAAATAAGCAAGGTTTTTGGAAATATTTATCGCATAATCAATATGCTATACAATTATTAGAAGAAAATATTGATAAAATAGATTGGCAAATGCTTTCAGGTAATCCAAATGCTATACATTTATTAGAACAAAATCAAGATAAAATTGACTGGAGGATGCTTTCAAGTAATCAAAATGCAATAAATTTATTGAAAAAAAATCAAGATAAAATTGTATGGACACTATTATGTCAAAATCCATTAGGTTATGAACTACTAAAAACTGCCGTGTTAAAAAATTTTCTTCCACAATATGTTATATATAATAATCCAAATATATTTACTATTGATTACCAAGCATTAAAAAAAAGAACTGAAATTTTTGAAGAAGAACTTATGCAAAAATATTATCATCCAAGTCGTTTATTTAATCATCTTGAAAAATATAATTATGATATTGGAGATGATACATATTATGAAAATGATGATTATATAATTGAAATATCTGTATAATATATAATTATTTTTACCATAAATAAATATGACTTAAAATTTTTGGATTATAGTTTTTATTATTTTTCTTAATTTCTTTATTTATTGCTTTTTTTCTATTTTTTGTTCCAGAATGTCTACTAAAATAATTACGCATTCTTTTTCTTGTATTATGATTCATTTTTTTATAAAGTTTTAATGGTGTTCTGTCTTTATATTGTTGATATCTTACATCACCAAAATGTATCTTTCTAATTTTTCCACTTTTCTTATTTTTTACTTTTACTGTATATTTTTTTGGAAATTTCCCTTTTTCAAATTTTATTATCTTTTCATTCATATTATATATTAACCATTTTAAAAATTTTTTATTTTTTTATTTTTTTATTGTTACTTTGCTTACTCTTCTATTTCCATATCCATGTTTTTTTCTAGATTTTTTTGCTAATTTTAATGCTTTTGATGTTTTTTTACACCCCTTTTTTAGAATATTAAAATCAACTGCTGCAGCTTTACCACTTGTTATTGCACTTGATAATCTAGCATATCCCCATGAATGTGCTGTTTGATTGGGTCGCGATCCTGACGAATAATATGCACCTTGACCTTTCTTTAATATTTGATTTAATGTTTTTTTTGAACAACCCGTCTTTTTTTCTAATTCATTATCTATTTTTAAATTTTTTATATTATATATTTTTTCAGCATTTCTTATATGTTGTGATTTTTTTGATTTATATGACGAAACTTTTTTTCTTGTTATATAATTTTTGTTTTTATATTGTTTTCTACTTTTTAATAACTCTTTTTTTATTATTATTTTATCATTATTTGTAAGTTTATTAGGCAAGTATTTAATAGGAACTTTCATATTATATATTATATACATATATATTTACAAATAATAGTATAATATATAATTATTATGGGTAACAATTAATAAAATTATTTATTTCTTTATCATTAACTCTATGATTGTCTTTATCATTATTATTTTTATGATTTAATATTGTTAATTGTTTGATTAACATTCTATTTTCTTTTTCTAATTTATCATTTTTCTCTATTTGACTATTAAATTTATGTTTATTAGTAAGACAACACCAACAAAAAAAATATTTTATTGATGTTAATATATCTTCACTTATAAAAGATATACAATTAAACCCACATATATTAAATTCATTATCAGCATAATAAGAAATATTATTTTTTTTTTTTAAAATATCATTTTTTAATAAAATTTTTCTATATTTAAGCATAAAATATCTTTGTGCTTTTAAATTTATTAATTTTTCATAATCATAATAAATATTTTTTTTATCATCTATTATTTTATCATAATTATTATTAAATATTTTCTCTTCTTCTAACCACTTACTATTATCAAATATTTTTTTACATTTTTTTTGTTCTTCACTCGCTGTAATCCAATATTTATTTAAACTCCATTTATTAACACTATCTGTTAATGATTTAATAGTTAATATATAATTTGCAAATCTTTCTTGTAAATTATGTGTTTTTTCTTTTTCCGATTCATATTTAAGATATTTTAGAATAGATAATATTAAACCGGTATATGTAGAAATAAACAAACTAACAAAAGTAATATATAATTCTTTTATATGTGTTATTTTTACCGAACCTTGCAATAATGATGATAATGCTGATATTACTATTATTGATATATGAATATAATTTATAAGATTATTTAAATAATTATATCTAAGATCTATGATATTTGCTTTTTCTTCAGCTTCATCATTTAAGCATTCAAGTTTATCTTTTAAATTCTCTAAAGAACTAATAAATTTCATATAATTTATACTTTTTTCTAATTGTTCTATATTCTCATTTTTTTGTTTTTCTTTTGTATCAAGATTATAATTATTTGTTTTAGAAATATCTAATTTTAATGTTAAAGTTGTTTTTAATAATTCTTTGCATCTTTTTATTAATTTATCGCGATCAGAATTTTCTATTTCTTTACTTATTTCGTCTTCTTTTTTTTTTAATTCATGATAATCAGCCATTATTTTAGAAAAATCCTCTTTATCACCAGATTTATTATTATTTAAATTTGTATCTACTAATGTATTATTTGTTAATATTATATTATTTGCCATTTATAATTATAAATTAATAATATTTATTTCTTAATGTTATAAACAAAAATAAAATATAATAACATACACATTAAACCAAAAATTGTATATTTTTTACGAGTTTTATTATTAACATCTACAATAAATAAATTTAAATATGGGTCAACAACTGTATAATCCTCATTACATAAACGATATTCCAATAATGATAATATACAACCATTAAAAATTATAAATAATATAATTGTTATTATTAAAATAAAAATATGAAATAAAATATATTTTTTTTTAACAAATAAAACACTAAACCCTCCTATTATCGGGATGAGAAAATGAAAATATCTAATCATTAATCCTATTTCTCTCTTAGTTAATTCTGTTTTTAAACTTATTTTATTTATTAGATTTTCTAATACATCTAATATTTTTTTTTTAATTTTGATGACATAACCATTATATAAAAAAAATATTTTAATTTACAAATTATAACAATTATATTATAACAATTAAATTAATATTATAAATTTTTTGTTTTATTAAGATAATTTAATGCTGCAGTTTCATTATTTTTTTCTATTACTAATGCTTTTAAACTTTCTTCATATGTAAACCCCTTATTTTTTAAATTAAATATTGCTTCTGATGTTGGTGGCAATGGTATATTATCATTATCATTATAATTATCATTATTATTATATTTATTTGTTGCTTTTTTTGGTATTATTCTTATATATTGGAAACTATTTATTTTCAATATATAATTTATTATTATAAATATCTTAATTAGATTTAAATTAAACATTTTTTTTGTTTACTTTATTTTTATAAATTTTATAATCAATTTTATTTAAAATAATAGTTAAACTTCTAATGAATTATTCAATGAATTATTCGTCGCATTATCATATTCAATATCTATATCTTTTATTAAATCATTATTTATATTTTCTAAATTTATTTTAGCTTCTTCTTTATTTAATAGTTTTCGTCCACAACTACAATTAAGTAACATTAAATATATTGTAAAACCTATAAATAATATTCCCAATAATCCACAAATTGCACATAAAATTATAAATTCTAACCACCAAAATATATAACTTGTTTTATAAAATATTGTATCTCCATATGTTTTATCCAAGCACCAATCATTGTGTTCCAATTGTTGTCGTCCCCACCAACATAGTGTTATATGACCTATAATAACTATAAACGAACAACATATTTTACAACAATCTACAAAACATTTATTATCATCATCATTACTATTATTATCATTTTTTTTGAACTTGCACCAGAACAAATACCAATATATGTTATAATCCCCCAAACCAATAACCATTCCCATAATTCATTATTTGGACAATTTTCGTTTATATCAAGATTTTTACCATTAACTAATGCAATTATCCACACTACAAATGATGTTATTGCTAAACCAATTAATCCTAATAAAAATATACACGCAAAACATACACATCCACATTCTACACATGAATTTACTTCGCGCTTTGTTTTTGTTTGATTTTTATTTGTCATATCCATCTTTAATCATTACATAATTTTCATAAATTAATGAATCAATTTATTAAAATAAAATTTTTATTTTTATTTTTTCATTCTTTTTGCTGTTAAATTCTTATTTCGGTTTTCTTTTTGTTTTTTTGTAACATTAATGCGTCTATTTTGTTTATTTTTTGGGTAGTAATCTATTTTTTTTGAATAATTCGGTTTTTTATTTGTTTTTTTAAGTTTTAATTTTTTAATGCTTTTTGCTTTTTTAATGCTTTTTGCTTTTTTTATGTTTTTTGCTTTTTTAATGTTTTTTGGTTTTATTATGCTTATTTTTTTCATTTTTTCTATTATATCTATTTCTCTTTTCATAATCTTAAAATTATTACCTGATAAACCTGTATGTTTTAAATATTCGTTTATTGCGTCTTTACCTACATTTTCTACGTATTTTTTTCCATTAAATAATACTTGTTGCGTATCCCAAAGTGTAATTTCATCATCTTCTTTACAAAATATTACTGCATGATAACCATGTTCAATCTTCATATTCAATATTTCCTTCTTTTTTATATCATATTCTTTTTTTGATATATTGCCTATATCCTTATCTATTTCAAGTAATATAAGTTTATCATGTATAATTTCTTGGTTTTGTTGTTTTGCTTTAGGGTCAACCGGCAACATAATAACAATACATGTGTCATTTTCCATTTCTAATACCCATTCATTAATATGTATATTAGGGACATATTCTTCAATTAATTTATAATCATAATTTTTTTGTTCTAAAAATTTATTTATTTTAGTTGTTGTAATTCCTTCCTTTTTATGCACCCAATTTTTAACTAATTCATCTCTATCTTCATCATTAATCCAACCTAAACCCTTAATTGAACGTACCATACAATCAACTTCATTTTTGCATCCATATCTATTTTCTTGTGTCTTATTTACATTTACATTTATTTCTTCAGCTAATAGAGGGGATTCAGCATTACTATCTTCATCTATATCCATAGAATACATTTTTTTATTTATTTCTTTTTGTGTCATATTTAAAGGGGGCTCATTTTGTTGTTGTCCTGTTTTATTATTACGCCAATAATTAGCTCCTAATGAATTTGGATTTATTATATAATCCCATTCGGAACTCGTATTAAAGTTTATATCTGATAATGAAATCGTATCTGCCTCAGATTTTGAATCATCACTTTGATCACTCTGTATTGAAGCTTGTCTTTTTATAAAATTAGACATATATATATATATAATATAAAATTAATAAAAATTGATTTATAATAAATACATATTACTTAATTAGTTTATAAATAATGGATAAAGAAACACACCTTAAATCTACATATGGATTTAATAAATTTAGAGAATATCAAAAAGAAATTATAGATGATATTTTAGATAAGGAAAACGTATTTGCCATTTTACCAACCGGTGGTGGAAAATCATTATTATATCAATACCCTGCTACTTATACTAATAAAATTACAATTGTTGTCTCTCCACTCATATCTTTAATGAATGACCAATGTATATATCTTAATTCTAAAAATATTAACAGTGTTTGTTTAAATTCTGAAACAAATATTAGTGTTTCCGAATATAAAAATTATAAAATTATTTATGCCACACCGGAATTTATTACATCCAGAATAGATAAAATAGAACGTATTAAAGATAGTATTGGTTTATTTGCGATTGATGAAGCACATTGCGTATCCCAATGGAGTCATGATTTTCGTGAAAGTTATCTTGAGTTGGGTATTATTAAAAAGACATTTCCAGAAATACCTTTATTGGCTGTAACTGCCACTGCCACACCACGCGTTGTTGAAGATGTTTATGATTTATTAAATATTGAAGAAGCCTGTGAATATATGTTGGGTACAAGAAGAACAAACCTTGCCATTAGTATTTTGCCACAAAATGATTTTGAGTATTGCACTTTTACAGAACCAACAATTGTTTACGTTCAAACAAGAAAAATTTGTGAAAGTTTATATGAAAAATTATCTAATAAAGGAATCAAATGCGCCCATTATCACGGCGGTATGTCAAAAGAAGATAAAGATAATAGTCATAATGCTTTTATTAAGGGAGAGATAATGGTTATTGTTGCCACTATTTCATTCGGAATGGGTATTGATAAATCTGATATAAGACATGTTGTAAATTATGGAGTTCCTACCGATATTGAATCTTATTATCAAGAAATTGGAAGAGCAGGGCGAGACGGACTAATGAGTAAAGCTACAATGTATTATGATTTAAAAAATTTTAATACTGTAAAATATCTAATTGAACAAAGTTCTGATCCAAAACAGATAGAAATTAAAACAGAAGGTATGAATTTGCTGCGGAAATATATTGAAGAAAATAATATTTGTAGACAGCAAGTTATTGATTATTATTTTGAAAAAGGTTCGTTTCCGACTGAAGAAGATATTGTTAATATACCAAAATGTAATTTATGCGATAATTGTCTTGGAGAGAAAAAAGACGATATTCGCGATATTAGTGAAGAAACAAAACATATTATTAATATGATAAATAATCAAAAAAGAGTTAATGGATTTACATTTGGTATGAGTAAAACCGTTGATATGATAAAACATAAGGATCATCCACTATTTATTAATCGTTCAAAAATATGGATTAAAGAATTAATACAAATACTTATTGGAAAAAATATTTTGATTAGCTACCATAAAGGTTATGGTTTTATTATAGATGTGGGTAAAAAAAATATTGATGAACTACTACCTATTAAAGCAAGAATTAGCAATGATGTGCAAAATAGTTTGAAAAACTTTACTATCAATACTGAAAATGACGCGCTGGATAAATTATATGAACTCAGACGTAAAATGGCAGAAGCACACAATGTTAATCCAACTACATTTATTAATGACCGTGTTATTTTAAATATACATGATAGTAAACCTAAAACCTTAACGGCGTTATGGTCAGTAGATGGTATTTCAGATGATTTCATTATGAATTATGGTTCTGAATTTATTGAAGAATACAATAAAATTAAGAAACAGAGTAAAAAAAAGAGTAAAGAAACTTGCAATCAAAAAAACATAATTAATAATGTAAATAATTTATCTGACGAAAATATTTCTATATTTATTAATAAATTAAAGAAATATAGACTTGAAGAAGCAAAAAAAAATGATATACCACCCTTTTGTGTATATTACGATACTACTATTAATGATATTATATCAAAATGTCCTACAAATAATTATGAATTATTAGATGTAAAAGGTTTTGGTAAAGTTAAAGTAGAAAAATATGGTAAAGAAATAATTAATATATGTATGGATATTTTAAGTAATAATAAAAATTTACGTGATGATTTATCTGACGATAAAGATAATGATAATAATGATAATAATGATAATAATGATAATATAGGAGGAAAATGGACAAAAAAAGAAGAAAAATTATTATTACAAGAATTAAGTAAAAATATAGATTTACAACTAATCGCTCAATCTCATAATAGAACTATTGGGGGTATAAACGCAAGACTCAGAAAAATTGCTTATAAAATGCATTGTAACAATATTTCTATGGAAGAAATAATAATAAAAACAAAGTTAAATGAAAATGAAATAAAACAAACTATTAAAAGACGTTCAAAGTTATTAAATAATTTACCAGATGATAAAGATAATGAAAATATTGAAGATATAAATTCAACTATTAAATGGTTTATACATAATAATTCTGATCATATTTTTCAAATTTCTAAAGTTAAAAAAATAACAGGACCTATGGAAGGTATGTGGTCAATAAAAATTAGGGGACCAAATGTTAATAATAAAAAAAATTTCAAAACTATATATTCACAACCAAATGATGATGATGCATTAGATAAATCTTCAAAATTTATAAATGTAAATATATCAGATATAAAACCAATAAAAAGTATTGATATTATATATAAATATTATAAAGATGGAAAAACTATCGATGAAATTGTAGAATTAACAGGAAGAAAATCAAAAGATTCAATTGAAAATGACATTTATAAAATATTCGAACAATATGAAAATGTGGATATTGACCCAGAGTATTTTGGTTTAACAGAAGAATACGAACAAGAAATTAAAGATGTTGTTAAAAAAATAGGTTCCGATTATTTAAAACCAATCAAAGACGCAGTTAATAATAAAATCACATATGGACAAATTAAGTTATGTTTATTGATTATTAAAATAGAAAATGAAGAATAAACTTTTAGTTTAATAATTAATATTGAAATTTTTTTTCTTCTGAGTAATATTTAAAATTGTAACATTCATACATCATCAATTTTATAATTAAATAAAATTGATTTATAAATGATAACACATATTATAATAATAGATGGAAGCAACCGAAGAAGAAACTGATATAGATAAAAATATTATTGATTCGGATCTTAAAAAATTTACACAAGATATATGTCATATTTGTGAAAATATATTGGGTAATTGTGGACCATTTTTAAAAGAAACAATATATCAAGAACTTCTTATTCATGAACTTAATAAACAAAATATAAAAGCAACGCGTGAAAATGTAATACCTTATATTTTTAAAGATTGTGATGGTAATGATGTAACAATTGGTAATAATCATTTTATGCGAACAGACATTGATTTACCGGATATAAGATGTATTCTTGAATTAAAACAATCTACATCACCAATCAAAGATGAACATATATGGCAACTAAGAAATTATTTGGAACAACGACCTCAATATTATTGGGGAATAATTATAAATTTTATTAATAAATTTGGACCATCAACTACACCAACAGTTCAATGTAAATTATTAGTAAAAACAGAAAATTATGTTGATTTAGAAACAAGCAATGAAAGACAAATTAAAATAAAGAAATATAAAACGTGGTCAATTGAAAGCAAACCATATGTAGAAAAAAATGAAATTTTTGAAGATTTTGATATAGTATAATATATATATATATATATATAATGGCTGCAATGGAAATTGATGAAGATGAAGATGAAATAGATGAAATAGATGAAGAACCATATAATATAGCTCCTAGCACTTTTATAAAAAAAATAGCCGAGTTAAATGGTGTGGATTTAAAAGATCTTATTAAAAAAAATAGTAAAACATCAAATAAAGGAAAAATCCGTGAATTTGGTATTAGATCGCTATTTGAACATTCGTCACCTACAACACAATGCTCAGGATTTATTGGTAAATGTCCGTCTGATTCTCCACCATGTATATGCTGGATTTGTGGTGAAAAAATAACAAATCCTGACGGAACAAACAAATTAGGACCCGAATGTGAACATAAAATACCTGTTATGGCTGCTAATTTAATATTAGGAGGTCTTTATACACCTCAACTAAGAGACGATGCTAATGAATTAGAAACATTAGATACTATTGGTGCTGCTGAAGAAACTGATGATATATACACTGGTAGAGATTTAGATATTGTATTTGCAAAAAAAACCATGGATAGATTAACGAATGAATATGCTTGGGCTCATAAAATTTGTAATGGACATAAAAAAGATAAATTATATATTAAGAATAATGGTGATTTTGATGACGATAAAATAATAAATACCTTGACATTAATATGGAATTCAAATGAATTTATTCAAGCATTTAAATCTGATATAAATAAAAGATTAACTAAGAATGATTGGATACAAGAAAGATTATTATCTATGAAGGATAGTCTTAAACAAATTCAACAAGAAATTAAAGATCAATATGATAGAGGCGTTAATTTATCATTACTCGCAAATACAGCAAGTGTTATGCATAATCTCATTAATGATCAAAAACATCAACTTTTTAATGAAGAATTGTTGCAAACGACTGTCCAAATAACACCAGCAACAGCCATAGAGTTAAATATTAAACTACCAACAGAAGAGGAACTTCTTGAAGTTTCAGAACGTATTCCTAATTTAATAGTTAAAGTTTACATGCAACGTACGGCGAAGATGTTGAAGATGAATGAACTTCGAATAATTCATCAAGAAGATATTAATAAACTTTTTGATAATAATAATATTAAAAGGGATTATGTTATTAAAATATTAGAATTCATACCAAAATTTATTGAATTCTTTAATTACTACAAACAACATAATGATAATAAAACTCTTAAAATATTGAATGCATCATATACAGAAATTTTTTATTTAAAATATTATTTAGCTTCAATAAATGAAGTTAATAAATGGTCTATAGAAAAAAATACGTATATTAATACTCGAGATAGCAGTAAATATAAAATTGAATTTTTGAATATGTTTAATACTATACCTAGAGATGCGGTAAAAAATCCTAATTACGATAAGTATAAAACTATATTTTTTACTAAAGATGAAATAGATATCTTAGATAATTTTAAAATAATAACACAAGGCGGTAAGAAAAGAAAACAAAATAAATATAAAAAAAAAAACAAAAAAAGTAAAAAAAATATTAATAAAAAAAATAGTAAAAAAATCAATAAAAACAAAAGTAAAAAAAAACAAAAAAAGAATAATATAAATAAACGTAAATCTATAAAAAAATAAATATATATGATAAACTAGTTTAAATAAATACACACATCTAATATATATCATGAAGACAGGTGGTATTATGATGCTCTTTACAACATCTCTTGGATTAGAGACTGCCAATGCCTTTCAGGCATCCTCATTAGTTACTAAAGGATTAGATCGTCCTACTGCATTAAAAAGTACAAATGATCTATATACGCCCAATTATACTAAACAAACTGATAATCTATCGGATAATCTATCAAATAGTCTTCCACTAAATAATAAGATAACAAAACCAAAGTTGGAATATCCGGTTATTGTTCAAGGCGGATCGCTTCGCACTTGGTCTTATCGTTCACCTCTTGTAGAACAGGTTCAGATTTCTTTATCAACTGAGGGTCGTCCTCTTGATGCAGACATTGAACTATGGAATGGTCCTGACAATACACCGTGTAAAATGCGCGTCTATGTTGAGAATGGACAACTTCGTCCTTTCAGTGCTGTTATTGATACGCCTCGTGCTCCTAATACTATTGCTGTCAGAAATATTGGTCAACTTGAGTTTCCCTTTACTGCAGATGTATATACTAACGATATGGATGAACCTTCATTAGAATGTATTTCGTCATCTACAACCATCCAAGGAGGAGCTCTTCGCACCTATCCATTTGATCCGTTTGTAGACTCGGTGGAAGTTCTTCTTAAAACCGATGGGCGACCTCTAAATGCTAGAATTGAACTTCTTCAGGGTCCAAATAACAACAAACAAGTTATCGAACTCTATACCGAAGATGGTTTTGACAGACCTTTTTTCTGCATTCTGGAGACACCAGAATCTGGTAATGTCGTTCGCATTGTAAATACTGCTCCTATTGAATTTCCCATGACTGCTGGTGTTGTTCCACACTCTATGAAAAAAGATTTTTATTCTGGTCCAGTCGTTGGTGGACACACAATGTTTAATAATAATAATAACATTCGTTGGTGAAAATTTTTATTTATATTAACTATAATAAAAATATCAATAAAAATATATAAAAAAATATAAAAATATCAATAAAAATATATAAAAATATCAATAAAAAAATATATAAACATATCAATAAAAAAAATATATAAAAAAAAATTTTATAAGTAATTAAAAAACTACTTATAAAATATCTGTTATATTATAATAATGTTTAAAAAATATATTTGGTTTTTTTTGTTTTTAAATAGTATATTTGGATTTAATCTTAATTCTTTTAGACAGATTGACTGCAATAATAGAAAAATTAAACCCAATTCTAAAACATTTTTGATTGATATTGATGATACTATTTGTGTTGCAAAAGATAGCGATTATAGTAATAGTATTCCTTTATATAAATATATAAATACTTTTAATAATCTTTATGATAAAGGTAATGAAATTCATTATTGGACGGCACGTGGCATTAATTCGGGTATTAATTGGGATGATTTAACAATTAGACAATTAAAATTATGGAATGTTAAATATTCTACACTTAATATGGGAAAACCACACTATGATGTTTGGATAGATGATAAAGCGTTAAATGTTCGTGATATTATTGTTAATGATAATTTTAATAGTTAAATATTAAAGTATTCAATTTATACACATAGAATATAAAAGTCTATTTTTAAAATAAAGAACTAAATATAATGGTATAACTGTTAATAAATCTAAACATAATGTTTTTCCTTTATTTTTTATTGCTTTTGCTGAAAATAATATAATACTTATTAATACACAAATAAATGAAATAACTGATAAAAAATAAAAATAAACACAATAATCTTTGCTTAATGGAGAAAATAAATTTTCTAAAATATTTTTAATATTTTCCATTATATATATAATATATATATAATATAAATGGCTGCTCTAAATGACCCAATCACAATATTTAATTCTTCAAAATTAGGCTATACTGTAAAAACTAACCCATTTAATGCGAATACAAATGTAAAACAACATTTTGTAGTCGTTCATAATTGTTCTGCAGCAGAACGATGCAAATATTGGATTCCACCAACATTAAATTATATTGGTTGTGGAATTAATGCAATTAAATTTATGGGACAAATAGATGAAACTAATGCTAGTTTAGGTATACAACAAGCTGTTAGTAGCAATATTGGAACACCATTTCAACATATGATAGATTGGTTTAATAGAAAAATAAATTCAACAAAGAATATGTTTATTAACGAACAAGCATTTGATATAACAACAAAAGTTAATTTGCAAGGTTTTTATAATCTTATAATAGATGTTTTATTAAATAATTCTTGCATTCTAGTTAAATATAATAGAAGTGATTCACGTCCTTCAACACTTACACCAGGTCATTATGTATTATTAACAAAAGAAAATGATAAATTATATACTTATGAACCATTAACAAGCACATCAGAAAAATGCGATAAAAGAGAATTAAAAAAAAATACTGTATCTGATAATTTTTTTAAGGTAATGAATAACCAATATTATATTACTGCTAGTGTCATGGTTGTTAATATTGATATTAATTATGGAATTAATTATATGGGTGGTAATTACAAAGGTGGTAATAATATTATTCACTTTAAAAATAATATCAATATGAATGATATGATAAATGATTTAGTTAAAAATTATAAATGTAAAATACCAAATAAAAACGGCGGGAACAAATCATCAAATGCCCCAAAAAATATTACAATAAAAAAAAAAAATAAAAACAAAACTAAAGGTAGACCTAAAAACAAAACTAAAAGTAGACCTAAAAAAAAAACTAAAAGTAGACTTAAATAAAATTTATAAGATAAAATATTTACTATTTTTTTAACTCTCTAATATTAATAATTAACCAAATTATACTAATAATATCAAAACCCATTATAATATATAAATATTTATTTTTATATTGATATATTATTTATTATCCATACCTTATTTCCAATCTTCCTTGTGCACGACTAGCTCTAGTCTGCATCTCTTCTCTGTCTCTTTGTTCATTACGATTACAAAAATAACAAAAACATACAACTGTTACAAAAACGACAATTACAATAATTATTGTAGTATCGTCTTCCGTTTCATCTGTAATTTCTTTTGTAGTATTAGTGATATTCATTTTTATAATCTATATACTATTTACTATTTACTATTTACTAATCAATTTTATACCAAAATTGAAATATAATTATATTTCATAAAAGTATTTATAAAAGTAATTATAAAAATGAATAAGAATTTTAAAAATAAAACTTCTGGTTTACCAAAAGGTCCAATGAAAAAAAATAATAAAAATGCTGCTATAACCCAGTTATTTAATGAAAGAAATCAAATTAATAACGAATATCAACTTTACAAATTTAAAAATAGACAAGTCATTAATAATTTACATAATAAAATTAATGAGTTGCGTAATCAAATTAAATATTTAAAAGAAAATCAAGATAAACATAATAAGGATTTCGTTAATGAATTGTTATCATTTTACTCGTCTGATATAAAAACATGCAATTGTGCCGATGAAGAATGTGAACATCGTGTTAATTTACTTACATATTTAAACACACCCGATTAATATTTATTAAAATATATAATAACTTTTTTAATAAATATTTAAGAAGTTAAAGCATAAATAAATCATATGACAAAAATAGAAAGCGAACCCAAACTTGATTTTCATCAAGTATTAATTCGTCCACAACGTTCTACAATTAACAGTCGTTCTGAAGTTAGTTTATCGAGAACTATTAATTTCAAATATTCAACAAAAACATGGACTGGTACACCTATTATTGCAGCAAATATGGATACAAC
>MDSW01090971.1_pt1 | contig 16552 bp, 6 predicted proteins | sample 811171 | NCBI WGS metagenome assembly MDSW01 (sample SAMN05326641, study PRJNA326480) | marine metagenome | isolation source: seawater | place: Atlantic Ocean: North West | collected 2012
CAGTTCAACGCGCCTCTCTTCCCGCACCCGAACTGTTCGCACGCGAGCGCTAAACACTTACTCGCCGCCAACGCGACTTTCGGTACCTTATGTCCGCTCGCTTTCGATAACACCTCGATCGCCAACTCCGATTGTTCCATCTCCACGAACAAACAAAACGTTTCCGTGGCAAAACTCACCGCTTTCGGTCTCCCGAAGAACGCTTTCGATACCAGCGCTGGCAACACTTTCGCCCCAACGTCTTCCGCGAATTCTTTCACACCTTTCACACCCTCGCGCGATGACGACGTGAACGATACTAACTCGCGATCGATCATCTTCCTCAACCTTTGATTCGCTCTCTCTAAAGCCACGTCTAAGGCGTTCGCGTTCGTCTCGGATACGATTTTATGCATCGCTTCTTTAAAATAGTTGATTTCGAAATTCTTGTCGTTGGTGGTTTCCTTCTCGTCTTTCTCGTCATCGAAAGACGACGACAACATTTCGTACGCTCTCGATCGGACTTTCCAGTGCGCGTGTTGACATTGCTCCGCGAAAGAGAGCTTTAACGCCGCTTTTAAGATCTCTTCCTCGTTTTCGCTCATTTTATGTACCACTTATTATATATAAATTCTTAAGAAAGTATTCAAAAAGTATGCAGAAAAGCGTGAATAACCAACCCCCTGACTGAACAATCCCCCGCACATTTTTTGAGAGGAGAGAGAATTTGAACTTACTCACGCAATAAACACACGCGCGATGGTTCTTCGTGAGTCGGCGCGAATACGCGCCAAAGCGGAACAAAAAGCGTCCCTGAAGCTCCAAAATTCGAGACTTGGCAAGTTTCACGCGTTTCAAGGGTACAACTACATTTTTGCGTGCTCTGTGCTCGCGTATCTCGCGCTGGGTGGTGGCGGAACGCATTCATTGAATTCGCCTCTGCGATACCTGGAGGGAGTGTACGAAACTTACGTGACGCCGGCGGATTTTACGGGACGGATGGAGCGGATGCTGCTCGCCATGTACTGGCTCTCGCCGTTTACCGTGGGCATAACGTACATTGTGGGAAGGAATGACGTCTCTACTGTCTATGCGACGTTTTTTACCATGATTTTAGCGTTGGTCATGCAAATTCGCATCTTCTTCAGTCCAATTGCGTTCATTTTGACCATTGTGACGCCGGTCGATCTCGGCGGACTCGTGTACAAAACGATGCTGTTGCTAGATGACAAGAAAGGAACTCTCATTTCTATGAAAGAGCGAAAATTTTTATGGAACGCTCGCGCGCTTCCCGAAAGAAATACGTTTCAAAAGTGGCAAGAAGTGCAGTGTTACGTCTTCGCGTCGATATTTATCGCATCCTCATATATGAACCCGCGGTATTCATTTCCGGAATTTGTCCCGAGCTCGGGTTACGCATCGTCGCTCTGGCAGATGTGGCTTTTCGTCCAAGGTGTGACCTGGGTAGGTACTATCGCGGGTGTAAGGAAAGGAAGGAAAAATGCGTTGTTAGGAGCGTGCGTGAACAGAGTAATTGTGTGTTACTTCATGACCGCGGGGCTGGCAGAAGGTATTTTTCCGAACGCTTTTGGTATCACTTTCGTTTGGCCATACGCGCTCACTCTTGTATTGGATCTCTCGATATATATATTGTATTAAACCGTTCGCATGAAATTACGTGCATGAATAAAATAAACCTTATCTTCGCTTCTTCGCTTCTGTACCGGCGCCGAAATCTTCTCTTCGTAACTTCGCCACTGTCCAGAAGAAATGGCAAAGCACGCCAAATGCCACGAATTTGTGGTAAAAGTAGGAGGCATAGAGAAGATAGTCCAAAACTTTAAACTTGGAACCTGCGGTGTACTTGCCAAGATCGATCCAGGAGACGTTGAATCTTCCAGTTGTTCCCATAAACCATTGAACTTTAGTAACAATTGAATAAACGTAAAGGGAGGGGATCCAAATGTTTTGGAGACGCTCTGTAACGCGTAAAGCTTCTTTGCTTTTATCGAACAGATCTTCGAGCTCGCGAATCACAAAGGCAAGAATGAGCGTCATCGTGCCATTCAACAACTCGTGCTGATGATGTTTTTTCGCCGTCTTGTAATCCAAGTTCAAAGGTGGCCAAATATAATGCATAGATTTAAGCGGGGCTGGAATCCCCGCCTGAACCAAATACATCCATAAACCGCTGAGCATCATGTACGAAATGCCAGCACGAATAAAACGGGTATAAATATCTTGGAATGGTTTTTTCGAACTTCGACTTATCTTATCTCGATGACTGCCAGTGTATTTCCACATAAAAAACGTCGCAATCGGTGGTGTAGCAACGGCGAAGTTGAATGTTCCAACCCAATATAACAAATCCAAGGGTACAATACCTGAATATAGCTGCGATCCTCTACCATCTCCAAGATCGGGTTTGCGGTTAATCCACGTCGGGTGAGCCCATACAGCACCATCAATCGCGATGTGAAGAGCTTGGACGACGAAGAATACGTATAAGTTTGCGCTAACTTGAAAGGTTGCAATTTTCGCGGGAAGAAATCCTTTTTCATCAAAAATAGAGCAAACCTTACCCGCAACCAATGTGAACGTGAGGTCGATAAATCCTCCTCTGTGTAATTCAGCGATATTGGACGAGATCCCTTTCACCACAGGTTTGATCAAAAATCGTTCTCCTCCCAAGAAAGACAAAGGATTCGGAACCCCGCACAACCCGACGATGGCCCACAACCCGTTGAGAAAATATCCAACGTTCCCGTGCCAAAGAAAAGTTCGAACGACTTGATCTCGGAACTCTTGCTTCTCTTCCGTGTTTCTTAACGTTTTCGTATTCGTCCAGAGGCATTCGAAAGGAGCGAACGTGCGTATGACGATGATTGCTTGGGTAAAATTTGTCGCCGAATACAACAAATGCGAGAGCCAATAAACAACCGTAAACGTTGGCGTTCCTCTCGCTGCTTTTTTCACCCATCTTCGAGCTTCCCAACTCGGTGTAAAATCTGACGACCAACCCATGTTTGTCATGGTCATTTGGCACGACACGAGCAAAAACGTCCCAAGCGGCAGTGCGTACGACAATAGCCAAACGGTTTTTGAGCTCACGTTTGCCTTCAAAAGCATCTCCAAACTTATCGAGCACGCAAAAATATGAAGCGCCATCAGCGCCGCGCTGCTGTGCTGTCTTGCGGCGAGTTGTTTATTTGGCACCGCCATTTTCGCGTCATCTTGCAAGCCAAAGTGTGCTCCGGTCCCGGAGAAAACCAGCCAAAGCGTTTGAAACAAAATCACCCCCAACGCGCAGCAATACAGCCAATATTTCGTTCGCGACGCCTCTTCTTTCGTCACTTCCCTCCCCCCGCGAAACTTTCTTTTGCAGTACTTCACGAACGCGAGGTGGTACGTCGAGCATCCGACCGCGATCGCCAACGCGAACGGAACATCAAAATCGTTGCTGACGTTGAAAACCATTTCGTTGTTGTCAATTTTGTTGTTGTCAATTAGCAGTTGTGGTGTGTAATAATAAAATTCGCAGTAGCAATAGTAGCAGCAGTAGTAGTAATACCAGTCGTTAAAAAGTTGTCGTCGTCGCGATGTTCACTTTTAACGTTAACTCCACTCAGAGTGCGCTCGTCTCGACACAACTTCTTTCGAGTGTGAATAATTGCGTCGTATGTAGGGTAAAAATGTGTGACTTTTCGCCAAAAAACGCGTTTTTTTTTTCACAGAAAAAGAAGAGAAAATACACATCTTCCTTCCTCTCTGTGCGCGCACACACACACACACACACGCAGCACACGCGCAATACAACGATGGCGTGTCCCGTGCGACACTTTCTGGGCCATTTTTACCGGTTTGTCGCGTTCGTAGGCGCACTCGCCGCGATGCTATTCGGGATGAAAGACGCGCGGAGGGTGGTGGTCGCCGAGAACGAGAAGAAAAGGTAACGGATACTAAACTCTAGCAAAAAAGCCAGCTTTCTTTCGGCGGGAATCAAAAATCATCACAAGTCAGTGAGTGCATCTCTCTATTTAAAAGTTCGTCTTTAAAATAATAATTCGTACGAGTATACCCTGGACCTCCTCCCAGCCCAGTCCTGCTTTCCAGGGCAAAATTTTTCTTGAATAAAAATATCTCAAAAAGAGCGCGATAAAAACAAAATAAAAATAAAATAAAAAACGGATCACACACACGCCTTCTTGCTTCTTGCTTCTCGCGGAAATTTAAAATAAAAGGAAGCGCCCGTGTAAGCCTGAATAGAAACGACGCGTCACACCCACTAACGCGTAGTAAGAAAAACAAAGGCTATCATCTTGAACAGTCCGAGACAGAGAGACAGACAAGACAAGACAGGCAGAGAAAGTAGGGAAGCATGAAGGACGACGACGCCTCGGAGAAAAGAGCGGCGGACGTGGAGATCAACGACCACGAGGGGCAAAAAAGCGACAAACGAAAGAAAGAGGGAGTGCGCTGGACAATTCTGGAAGAAGCGTCGACGCGTGCGTTCTTTCGGACTTTCAAAACCATCGGAAGCGTGAACGGGAGATACCCGTTGCAAGTGCTTTGCATCGCGGCGACGTTACTCGTTGGACTCGCAGTCGGGTACCCGACGCTTCTTTGGTCGCAATACGAAGCCGATTTAGGCAATTTATGGGGGCCAGTGGGGAGCAGAGCAGAGAAGAATCGAGACGATTTCGAAGCGCAATATGGGGAAATGTTTCGTTTCGCAAATGTTCTGTGGTCTAATGAAAACAACGCGCTCACGGATGACATTTTAACGAATTTACTGGATTTGGAGAGCCAGATTCTTGACATTGAGGTAGAAAGAAACGGAGTGACGTACAAATACACGGATTTGTGCAACGCATATTGGACCGGCGGACCATGCATGTTCTACTCGCCGTTGGACTTCTGGCAGCGAAATTCGACTAAATTAGCGGCTGATATCAACGCTAATAAAATAAGAGAAACCGTAAATCAACCAACGGCGACCAATGAGTACGGGATACCAGTATTGCAATCAAACATTATTGGAAGTTTGACATATGATTCGGAGGCAAACATAGTTTCGGGAAAAGGTTTACTCACCAACTTTCTGTTATCCTCGAACGAAACGATGGTTGATGTCGTCAAGGATTGGGAAGAAAAGTTTCGCTCTCTCGTGGGAGAGTACGCAAAAGACCACGAAACGATTAGTTACGCGACCACTGAGAGCTTTCCATTGGAAAATAAGAAGGGAGATTTACCCGCATTTATTCTTGGCGTCGTGGGTGTTACTATTATCGTCGGTCTCATCATGATTTTACTGCACCATCGGGATCCAATTATGGGAAGAAAATTTATTGGAGCGGTTGGTATTACTTTCGTGACAGTTGCCGTATTCGCGGGTCTTGGATTTGCACTTTATATTGGCCATAAGATCACTCCAATTTCACTTGTCGCTCTCTTCATCATTCTAGGTGTTGGAGTGGACAGCATATTACTGATGCTTTCTTTCTGGGACAAGTTTCCTGCTGGAATACCACTCGAGCTTAAAAATAAACTCTGTTTGGGGGAAGCTGGCGCTTACGTGTCCGTTACAACGATAACCACGGTCCTTGCATTCGCAATCGGTACATTATCCGTACAGCCGGCAGTGAGTTACTTTTGCTTTGCCGCTGCGTTCGGAATCATATTTAATTTTCTCGGCTTAATTTTTGTCTTTAATCCGCTCATGGTATTGGATGCCCGGAGACAAGAAGCAGGGCGCGCAGATCTAACGTTTAAGAAGATCGATGTCCCAGAAAAAGACAAGCAAGCGAAGCAAATGAAGCAAGACGTCATGTACAAGGTGCAATTCAGATCTATTCTCGTGGAATTGGTCACTCCTCTTATGAATTCACATATCTACCGAATCTTCGTCATCTTGTTCTTTGTCGGCATCACAGGTCTCTTCGGTTATTTATTTTCAACTGTGAAGGATGGTAACAGACTTCAAGATGTGTTCCTAGACACCAGCTATCTTTCGCAGTACATGACAGTCTCGGAACAAAAGTTCCCAGCAGCTGGCGCTCTGGCTGAAGTTGTTATAAATAATGTTGATTGGGCAGATAACACCGTCGCGGCCAATCTGAACGAAATGGCAACACGCTTAGACAACGATTCATACATTGTCACCGGATCAGTACTTTCTGTTTGGACTTATTTCACCGGGTGGAAGGCAACTCAGGTAATTGGCGCTTCAGACACTGTACACTCTCTAATGAGTTCATTTCTTGAGAGCTATCCCATTTTCACAAATGACGTAAAGTTTAACAGTGCAAGTGAGATTGAATCCATTCGCATGCATATGCGACATTTCAGTTCTTCAGAAGCGACCACGCTCATGGATAGTCTGGAGAATGCTCGAAATATCATAGACTCGTATGGATACGATGCGTACCCTTACGCTATTGAATATATCATGTGGGAGTCATACTTTGTCACGCGAACTGAAACGATTATGTCGATGATTTATTCAGGTATTTGTGTTTTTGGAGTACTCTTGCTAACTGCGCATCCTTTGAACGCCGTGATTGTCACAGTCATGATCGTGATGATCGATGTAGTTCTTTTAGGTTGGCTGAAGGTCGTCAATCTCACATTCAGCGCTATCGCAGAAGTGTGTTTAATATTGTGCGTTGGTCTCGTTGTTGATTTTGCAGCTCACGTAGCGCATGCTTATACGGAATCTTCCGCCCACACTCGCATCGAAAAGTCTATCGAAGCAACGGTGTTAATGGCGAGCAATTTGCTTCTCGGAGCTATCTCCACATTCTTGGCCGTGGCTCCCCTCGGATTTTCAGTTGTCGCGGCCCACACCTATTTATTTCGAATAATGGTCGGAGTTGTTCTCTTTGGATGGAGTTTTGGTGTAATATTTCTCCCTGTTGTGTTATCTTACATTGGACCATTACCAGAACACGACGAACACGGCGATTTTGCTTCGACTGCTCTGCAACAAGAATTTCAACAGGCTCTGCAAGATCTCAAGCCAAAAAAGTTATCGCCAAAGTTCCCAAAACCCACATCATCGGAAGATCAAGGCATCAACGTGGTCTTTGAAGGGGCAGGTTCAAAATGCTTAGCATATATCGGAGTCGTGAAAGCTATGGAAGAAAATGGAACGCTGAAATATGTAAAGAAAGTTGCGGCCACCGGTTTTGCAAGTTTTTATGCACTTCTGGTTTCGCTTGGGTTAAACGATGAGCAAATGAAGACGATCATGTGGGACATCGATTTGAAATTCCTTCTGGAAGAAAACGAATCGAGCAATTACATGTCTGCTGTGAAAACCATCATTGGGTTGAAAAAGTATTTTGGAATCAGTTCTGGTCAAACGATCGTAGAGACTACTAAGTATATTCTTGACAGAGTACTGGGACGAGAAGATGTGACATTCGCCGAGCTTCAAAAGATTACGGGCAGAGAATTATGCGTAATTGCGATGAACGTGAGTAATCGTTGTGAAGAGTATTTTCACGTGAAGACAACTCCCACAATGAAGGTCTGCGATGCAATTTCAATGGCTTGTGCTTATCCTCTCCTTGTTGCGCCTAAAAATAAAGGCGCAGATATGTACATCGATGCAGGATATATCGCCAACTATCCACTGAGCGTCTTTGATGGTTGGTTCTTATCCCTCGATCCTGCAAATGCATTTCTTGGTAAAATAGGGTTGGAAGAAGACGATGATACCGGAAGATTTGAAGGTAAAGCTCTTAGAACGATTGGTTTCTGTTTTCATGCTGGGGTTTACTATGATGTTGTTCGTCCTCCCACGCTGCTGGCATCGAAATTTGCTGAGGTCGAAGAAATTCATGCGCAGGATCAAAAGAAACAAGACGAGATGCGCATTACCTTTCTCAACTTTATGAAAGTTGCTGCTAAGCACGACAGTAATTCTGATGGTTCGCTATCGAGCAAAGAGTTTTTGAGCGTGATGCATGACCCAGCGATGACATCGAACCTCACGGAAAAGCTTTTCGGCACCGCTGATATCGACGAGATCTTTACCTCTCTCGATCTAGACGAGGATGGCGAAATCTCCTCCGCTGAGTTGGTCTTGAAGGCAGAGTCACACAATGTTTCTCTATTGAAGCCAACTAATTCGACGATTATTTCAAAGAAATTCAAGACGGCAAGAGAGTATATTTCGGCTATTCGTGATACCATGATCAAGAGAATCGATAGTTCTTTTGTAGAAGATTCACGTACGTGCAAAATCCTTGAGGATTACATCGGTTCTTTCGACTCGCTCGAAGAAGAGGATAAGTTGTACCTTGTAAGATGCGGCTACCTTGCGGCTTCTGGTAGATTTTCTTCTTCAAGCAAAAGGTGGTTTTAAGAGGAGAGAGCAAAAGATCAGTGCGTTCTTTTCGATCTTTGTAGACTGTGCTCGTGAAATTTGCGTGCTACTTTATGACCGCAAGGATTTCGGGAGGTATTCTCAATCCTTTTGGTACAACCAGTTCATTTGGCCATACATGCTCACTCTTGTATTGAATCTCTCGATATATATATCGTATTAAAACGTTCGCATGAAATTGTGTACATAAATAAAATAAACCTTATCTTTTTTCTCGCTTCGTCGCTTCTGTACCAGCGCCGAAATCTTCTCTTCGTAACTTTGCCGCAGTCCAGAGTAACTTTGCCGCAGTCCAGAAAAAATGGCAAAGCACGTCAAATGCTACGATTTTGTGGTAAAAGTAGGAGGCATAGAGAAGATAGTTCACCATAAAACATAAGCAATTATAAACTTTATACGCCAATATTTGTTGGCACATGACTCGGGTGCATGTAAGGGTAGGGCTTCGATAACCGTTTATTTCGTTCTTCGATTTTCGAGGCCATAGCATCCAAGTCGCGATGAAGTGCTCCCAAAGCTGCGCATTCTTTTTCTCCGCTCAACATATCTGTGATATATCTTCCAATATACACCTCTTCTTTAGAAAATTGCGATAACGTCCAACCTGTGGCCATAGTCTGTGTACATTGTGCTACATTTGGAAGCGCATCGATGACATCTTGTTCCGTAACTTCAACTTTTGTTTTCGGGGCGGGCTTGCGCATCAGAAGAGGTCTATTTGGTACGCAACTGTAATAATCCCATTGAGAAAAATTCACCGCTGCGTGCATAAATGAGCACTGATACATCACAGAGGTGCAAATATCAACGAGCTGAGCAAGTGAATCGATCGAAGAAGAGATTCCGTGTTGTTCTTTCGTTTTACCCTGATAACCATGCATTTGCATTTCTCCAATCATGGCTTGCACATACGAATCTCCTTTAACGGATGCATCATTAGGATAGTGCAGTTCCAGGATTCTGAGAATATACTTTTTGAGAATTCTCCAGCCTTCCATGGCATCGTCGCGGTAGTAATAATTATGTAAGGCTCTTCTATCGTCTACCCCACGCCTTTTGAAGTCGTTCGGGATGTGTAAGTGTTCGAATTTGAACTCCTGATAGGCCTTGCTCATGAGATCCATATGTCCACCTTGACCAACTGCGACGACGCGATCAGTAACGCCTCCAGGAGAAATAAGCATAGATCTACCGAGAGTATTGATAGCGATAACGTAAATCAAATGTGGACGCACAAGTCTGTATACGACGTGGTTTCTTGGAATATTTCTTTCCAGACACACAGCCCACGGTTCCATGAGCAAATGAGTTTTGAGTAAGTGGGAAATCATTTGGTGGACATTGCCGTCCGAGCAGATCAAGTGCAAGCGCGCCAATTGCCATTCAAATTCTCCGTCTTTCGGAGTCCAGATGGGCCCACTTCCGTCTTGAAAGTGTTGAATAGCAATTGGTCGCAGCGGGTGACTTTCGTCCGCAAAGAAAAGTCCCATTGAGTTTTCAACAAAGTAGCCTTGGCCACGCTTGATTCCTTCAAGAATCTTGAAATCGACCATGAAGATGTGTCCTGCTGCAAGCTCGCCCTGCAAGGTCCTTCCACGAGGTAAGATACCGGTAACATCTGCTTCGGTGACCTTAAACTTCGATGGAAGAACACTTATGCGGTGGATTTGTACTGGGTGAGTCCCGTTAAGAAACTGACGACCACATTCCTCATCCGAGCGCCAGTCCTTGACAACTTCGACCGGCTTCAGGCTTCTATAAAGTCTCACATAGTCATCGAGAGACTTTATGTCTGCATCTGGAATTCTGTCCGCAAACCCTTTATTCTTGAATCCCATGAAGGTATCATAAAAGAAATCCTTGTATTTCGTGGAACTGAATTGCTCAGTTAGTGGTAATTTACCGTGTTCATCGTGGGTAGTGTGGTTTGGTAAGTATTCTCCAGAGCTCCAGTCAAACGACTCTCGCATGTGCTGCAAATAGAGTTCCGTAGCATACTCTACTAACTTTCGACATTCTAGGGTCACAGACGCAGCATCCACAACGCGAGGCACAATAAACGACGTATTCGCATGAATTATACTCCAAACATTGAAGCAGACCTTTTGCACGGTGCCATCCTGAGAGCGCATGCGAATATCAACTCGTCCACAGTTCCAGGCTGTTTTATCACAATGCGTGATGATTAGGTAGGCGGGTTCGCCAACGTCTTCGTCGAGCGCTTTGAAGATTGATGTCTCCCCCGTTCCAAATTCAGATTCGGAAACTTCAAACTTCATGTTCTGCGTCGTATGGCGGGTACCTACAATCATTATGCCAATATCCGTATCGACTCCTGCGTTGGCAATTGATGATGTTTGTATGGTGATAGTGTATCGAGCCGGCTGAAGAATGCGTTGTTTTTTACGCCTAGTAAATACGCGGCGTAAACCGGCAGATATTTTATACACCGAAGACCGAGTGTAATTCAAGGAATTGTAATCTTCTGGGCACTTTGCGGGAAGGAGCGAGAGGCACTTCGGCGTGTGCGCCATCGCAAAAGAACAATTCTCGATGAAAGAATCTGGCACGGGTGAATGAAGTGAAATCACACCAATATCGTGAAACTCCGTACCCCACGACCGATTTGGATTAAACACTTCATCCGTATCCGTCGGCTTAGCTTCGTACAGTTGAATCTGCAAGCGATATTTCGTGGAAGATGAAGAACCAACACGCTTCATAAACTCTTTTCGTAGATAATTGGTCGGACGTTTCTCTGCATCACTTCTCCGGCATTTCATCATATGAGTTGTAGTTATCACGTGCTGATCTTCGCGGGTTGGTTTCGAAGGTTCTTCCTCGACTTCTGTTCCAGGGCCGCCACCATAGGGAACGAGCCGAAATTTGCAGTATCGCTTTTTTCCATCGAGAGCGTTGAACTCTCGGCACGTCTGGCTGTAATAATGTAAATCACAGTACGATTTTGGAGCCCGACGAACTCCTTCAATGACCGCTTTCACACTCGAAGGGTATTTTGTGGCAAAGGACTTGTATAGCGCTTCATTGAACGTTGCACTTTGGTAAACAAACTCTAAAAATGAAGGGAGATTAAAGAAACCGGCGAGTTCTCCAGTGTTGAGATGCAGGTCAAAATCACTTGCATCAGGCTGGCATGAAAACTTAATTGAACATCCACGAATTTCCAATGCAGCGTCGTCAAACTCGTCTTTATCTTCAAATTTAACTCCAACTGCGTTCGAATGTCGCAGTATAATCGAATATTTCTTTGACTTCGTGAAAAATGAGTTTTTCGGAATTTTTGGATTGTCGATTACTTGAAAATCTCCAATTGCGCCGACACCAACTGGATGCGTAGATCTTCGCCTATTCATCAAAGCCCCGAAAATAAACATCAGAAAAGCTTTTGCTTTCGCCTTCATTAATCCAAAGTAATTTTCATCCGGCATTGGAATTGGAAATTCAGACAAGATGTTTTTCTCTAAATTTTCCGCTCCAAAATGCTGCTGGTAACATTCGCGCCAAAAATTCATCCATTTCTCAGTCGTCTTCTTCGCCGAGTTTGATTTTTTTAGTTTGATCGCGTCAATCTTCTTTGATTTATTAGACGCTGATAACGCCTCTGACATGATGAGCGATTCGCGAATCTCCGCTTCTGAACGCCTAAATCCAATAGCTTTCAATGTCACGCACTTGCTACGAAGAATTGGCTTGTTGTAGTTTTTAGAAACATCCAAGATGTACAACTGGATCAAATTTATCAAAAGAATGTAAAACAGGCGAAGCCCAAAAGTTATCACGAAAACGTCGTCGTGAGTCTTTGGATTCGTTCCAAAGACTGAAAATAAATTACAGCGAGTCTTGCACAAAGTACGCGACATCACCACGTACGTGTTGATTGCAGCATTCAAATTTAGGTATTTTTTCATCCGTTTCAATTGCGATCTGAAAGCAAAACCACCTTGCGTCGGATGTATTAGCTTTCCCAGGAAAATACCACTGAATAGTATGTTGAGCATCTCGTATTGGTCTCTAATCATATCGTTCATGCACATCGACAAAGACTCCGCATCTCCATTTTGCTTCAACAACAGACGGTACGTAGTGAATACGCACGAAGCACTCGAGAGTGCACCAAAAAGAAACCCATTCAACATTACGACAGTTTTTGCCGAATGGACGACAGAGAAATGAGAAACTTCCTTACCTTTTCGACTCATCAAGTGCGAGCTTATTTTCGCGTGAAAAGCAAGTGATAGAACAGACAGGATGGCGAACGTTATGGCTTCGCATTCGATAGCCGTCAGTCTTTTTTGGCTCTTCCAAAATAAGCTCGAAAATACGTGTGCCACTACGTCACATTTTCCACGAGAAACAAGCTTCAAGACCTGTGCGCAAAAAATTAGCCACGAGAAACAGACACTGAGTCGTCCAAAAACATTTCCACGTAAGGCTGTGAAACAATCATTCGAAACGACGGCTAATTTCGTCACAGCAAGGATTGTTAGTAAAGTCATCGTATTATCCGTACCCTGAGTTTCGATTGGCTTCAAGATATATATGTTCTCATCGCTATCAGCAAAAGGGTTTGGAAGTCCAGTCCTCTCAACCGCACGAAAACAAATGATTGCCAAAAGCAAAGTAAATCCATGCAAACACCAAAATCTCTCAGTTTGCTTTCTCTTTTTACAAAACAAAAGAATCTTGTCCTTGAACGGACCTTTCTTCCACGAACTTGATGATTTTGGAACCGAAGTACTCGCAACGAACGGATAGATGTAACCGATTGCTTGATACAGCGCATAAAAAGCAATGACCATACTCAAACATATAGTCATGAAAATTCCAGACATTTGCGGCGAGTATTTTAAAGTACTCTCAGAGTTTGTCAAGTAATTACCGTGAACAGAGTAGGAGATATAATGCCTGTCGGACATTATGTACATATAACTCGCCATGATGAGGTAGAAAACAACTCTACCCAGTCCTCTCGTTTTGTAATCTGAAATCGAAGCTGCTCGACTAACATTCAGTACGAGAACACCTGCCACATACATCGCGAGTACAAAAAAGAGGTACGAGCTTTGAACTAAGCTTGAATCGCCTTCGGCGATTTTGCTAGCCTCTTCAATTTTTATCCAGGGAAACCTTTTAGGATTGAGCAGAATGAGCAAAGGATTCATAGAACCGAAACTGGTGGCAATCCAATACATCCCATCATAAACGGAGCCTAACAAAGGTATTTTCGAAAAGTCACGTATATCAATCATAGTAAGTGAAATTTTAGGCCACGCGATTTTGAATATCACGCAATAACGCCACACTTCTGTGAGAAAAATGGCGTCCAATATGAAAATAATTCCAATGGATTCGATATTGTCGGTAAAATCCCGGGCTCTCGTCGACTGTCCCTTACTAAAATCGAGTATCGAAAATGCGTCGCCAAAGGCATATTTCGTGAAAGTAAGAATGCAACAGCAAACGCCGTAAATACTGAGTGGACCGCAGATCAAAGTGATAAACCAAAGCGGCAAATCCTCGCCGTAAAAAGATAGAATAACTCGTAGCACCAAATGCGACCACATGAGGAAGTAAACCACAGAGGATTTCCCCTGTTGTATTGCAGTTATGGTAGAGTGTGAAATCATCCCGGTGAGAAATAAACACGTGGAAATCAATCCAAGGGCGTTCTTATCTTCCAGATCTGTCGCCTTGAAGAAATCTAACTTATATTCTGGTAAGATAATAAACGCCGATCCGACGTAAAATATTGTCAGCAGATACGCGACGTATTCATGAACTGTAAGTTGAACGGGTCGATTTTTCGGCCTCACCACGCCTAAATACATCACTCGTTCCTTCTGAGGCACGTCATACTCCCCATACCCGGGTTTACTCAACGCATGCCACTTAAATAAAGCTCCAGTACCACAAAAGAGCGCTAGCGAGGTACCGATTGTATTATCAGGCATAAGTCGCGAAATAAACAAACCAAACGCAGTCATCGCGAACAACTGAATCGTGCTGCTCCACTGGCTCCTTGCGTCGCGGGAGACGAAAAACGAAAACCCGATGAAATGCACGCAAGCAACGACGTATATGATCAAACATCTGTTATCTTCGCCGAATCCGTCGTAGAAAAGACGCGCGAAGATCCTTTGCAGCGCACCCTCCAATTCAGTCTGCTCTTTCGACCTCCGTTCCAGGAGCCAACCAACTCTCGCGCCGTACAACCCGAACAACGTTGCCGTCGCGCCTTGCAAAGCGTGCAAACGAGACACGCTCAGTCTGTTTGGATTCACTTCTTCGCGCGACTGAGACATGGTAACCCTTCTTCTTCTCTATCTCTCGGCGGCTATTATTTTTGTGAGCGAAAAAAAGAAGAGTAAGGTTTTTGCGTCACCTGGGCGGGGGTCCCCTCCACGTCATCACTCTAAGTTGTTTGTGTTTATTTAGTTTTTTTGTAGTACGAGTAGAACCGAAAAAATAAACCGAGTCGAAAAATGAACGTACGGCCATAGCAGAGAAAGAGAGAGAGAAAAAGAGAGAGAAGAGCTCCCCTCCTTCTCTTTGGATGATGAAAATATGTTACAAAAGTACAAAAAGAATGACTAGTCCCCTTTTTCGCGCGCGCGCGGGCGGCTTATTCTGCTCGTCACTACTTTTTGCGGTGGTGGAACCGCCGATTCTCCTCGTCGTCCAAACAACTCGCAACGTACACGAGCGTCCTCCGTCCGGCGTCTTTGCTCACGACTTCCTCGTAATCTAGGTTGATGTCTTCATCGATATCAAGCGAGGCGAAGAATTCATCCGCGTCTTCCTTTCCTAAACCCCACGTGTTGATGAGTTTTTCCTCAACCTCTTCCTTTTGCAGACGATGGTCTTTTGTCAAGTCCATTGTGTCAAACGCGTCGCGCAGTGTGTGTCGCTTTTTTCGCTGACTTGCGAACGAAGGTTGGACTTCCTCAAAGTCCCGAGCGAGTCTCTGGCTTTTGGTAGGTGTTACCCAGTATTGTCTCTCCTTGCCCAGCTTTTCGTCGCTCTTCTCGATGTTTGCATACAACAATAACAATAACGTGAGGCAAAAGGAACCGAAAAATCCATACGTGGTAGCAACTACGAGTTGCGCAGCCAAGAGAGACCCGAACGTATATCCGTGTTCTCGCACTCCATCTACCTTTGACAACGCTACCACGAATACTCTCGAATATGCGAACCCTTGCGCGAGCACGAGCTGGTCGATGAGCGTCGGAATAAAGTCAATCTTCGGCGCTGATTTCACCATAGCATAAGAATATCCTTCTGAAGCCGAAACGCGAGCGGAAGCTACCACTTTCAGGAGTACTTGAATCGCTTGCTTCGCTCGCGTGCAGTTGATGAAGTGCAAGACTGGTCTCACCAACTTTGGCGTCCCGAACGCGCTCGTGATTTGAGGAACACTCGTCACAAACTGTGCGAGCGCTGAGAGTGCACACAGGATCCCCATAAACGTGATTTTATGATCGTTTCTCTCGTCGCACGACGTGAAAAGCACCGCCGCGCCGAAACTCGATTCCACGGCGCCCAACAGAATGTGAGCGAACATGCGTCGTCTCGTTTTCGCGCTCGCGTGAAACTTCGGATGCAACGGCTTCCGCACGAAGTTCGCGACGAGTAAAGCATAAGAGGCGTATCCGATGAATAGCATCGCGATTTTCTGCGCGCGCGCGATTTGAGCTTCGTTGACGAGCGCGCTTTCGTCGTCGTCGTCGTTGCCGTTCTTCCAAATGACGTTCGTTACCAACGAATTGATGGAGGTGGAGGAGGAGGAGGAGGACGTCCACCACCACCACCCCGCGGTGACACTTCTTCTTTGATCGAAAAAGTTGTCTAAAACGTACGCCTCCCACCAACGCATTTTATCGCGGGCGGCGGTTCGCGTGGTGCGTCGTCCTTCTCGAGAGAGAGAGAGAGAGAGAGAGAGAGAGAGAGAGAGTATTTTTTTTAATCGATGTGGGAGGAAACAGAGAAAGAAAAAAAAAGAAAAAAAAAGGCATAGTTAAACACGCGACCGAAAGGAAGAATGCGCTGTAAATATAAGGTATGGAACAGATATCGATTGTTGTTGACATTCATCTTCATAGTCTTTATTCATGCGTTGATGGTAGTATTCAGAAGAAAAGAGTACACATATTGTGATAG
>MDSW01181124.1_pt1 | contig 16550 bp, 19 predicted proteins | sample 811171 | NCBI WGS metagenome assembly MDSW01 (sample SAMN05326641, study PRJNA326480) | marine metagenome | isolation source: seawater | place: Atlantic Ocean: North West | collected 2012
GAGTTGTGTGAACCATCAAGATATAATTCATTCTTTTTATTTATTAATGAAAATAATTGACCTTCTTTTATTTTTTCAAAACGACCTGGAAAATAAACACCTTGATGAAGATTACTTTTAAGGAAACCATTAACATCAATCTTATATAACTGTAAACAGGTAGCTATCGCAAGCCCAAGGTTTTTAACTTGAAATCTTGAATAATTACTAAAATTATCAAATTTGATTTTGTGGTCATTGTCCTCATAAAAAATCTTTTCACCTTCTTCTGCTACAAAGAAATCTTGGCCGTAAATCCATGTGGGAGCTTCAACAGAATGCGCATAATCTATAAGAACTTTTTTTGCCTCATCAAACGGCTGATAGCCAATTACGACAGGTATATTTTTTTTAATTATGCCTGCTTTTGCAGCAGCTATCTTTCTAATATCGGAAGATAGAAATTCTTTGTGGTCCTTAGAAATTGAGCTAATTACTGATATTGTTGGTGTAAATACATTAACGCTATCAAATTCACCACCTAAGCCAATTTCACACAAAGTATAATCTGCATTTGAATTATCTGCAGCAATTTTAAAAAAAGCTGAAGTTGTTATCTCGAAAAATGTAATATTTTGATTTTGATTTACATCTTTTACTTCAGACAATAATTCATGCAACTCATCATTAGTAACTATCTTATCTAATATTTCAAAGCGCTCATTAAATTTAATTAAGTGTGGCGATATATAAGAATTAATAGTTTTTTTATTAAACCTTAAAATTTCTTTGATAAAATTTAGTGTACTAAATTTTCCATTAGTACCGCTACACATAATAGAGTTTTTAATCTTTTCTTGAGGGTTGCCTAATTTTTCTAATAATTTAAATGTGCGATCAAGTGAAAGATCTATTTTCTTAGGATGAAGATGTAATAGTTCATCCAAAAGTAGATTTATTTGTTCGTCAGAAGTACTCAATTATGCAGCTCTTTTTAAGAGCAGAGATAAGATTTGCGTTAATTTATTTTTAATTTCTGAGCGGTGAACAATTTGATCAATAAAGCCATGATCAAGCAAATATTCGCTTCTTTGGAATCCGTCTGGAAGTGTTTCTCCTACTGTGCTTGAGATTACTCTTGGACCAGCAAAGCAAATTAAAGCTTTTGGTTCTGCAAGTGTTATATCTCCCAGCATGCCGAATGATGCTGTGCAGCCACCTGAAGTTGGGTTGGTGAGTATAACAACATATGGCAATTTAGCATCTTTAACCATCTGAACTGCTATAGTTGTTTTAGGTAATGCTTGAAGGCTAAATTGATTTTCTTGCATTCTCATTCCGCCAGAACATGTAAATACAACTAGAGGTGTGTTATTTGTTACAGCGTGTTCTGCTGCCTTAACCATTGCCTCTGATGCTGCAGCTCCACATGAACCACCCATAAACTCAAATGACATTGCAGCTACAGTCGTAGGTAAACCATTTATTTTTCCTGAACCAATTAAAAATGTATCATCCAGACCTGTTTTATTCTTAGCTTGATTAAACCTTTCTTTATAGGTTTTTGAATCCTTGAATCCTAGAGGATCTGAAAAGCCAGCTGGATATTTTATTTCTTCAAATACACCGTCATCAAAGAGATGTTTTAGGCGGATTTTCGGATGAATTTTAATATGATCATCGCAGTTGGGGCAAACATAGATTGTTTTTTCGAGGTCTTCAGCATATAGCATAGTTTGGCATTGATTACATTTTATCCAAGCATTTTCGCCAATATCAAGACTCTTTTTGCCCCCTGGAAGCTTTTTAATAAGAGGTTTAATTTTATTAATTAGCCAATTCATTTTCTACTTTGCTTAACACCTTCTGATAATTCTTGTACATAACTTAATACTTTATTCTTCATTTCATCACCATTCTTTTTCTCATTAAGTGATGTCTGAATTATGTCAACTATTGAACTGCCAACAACGACTCCATCCGCTATTTTACCGACTTCCCTAGCATTTTCCTTAGTTTTAATTCCAAAACCTACAGCAATTGGAAGTTTACTTTTTGATTTTAAAGTTTCGATAGGTTTTACAAGTTTTGAAAAATCTGGAGTTTTAGTTCCAGTAATTCCAGTAATAGAAACATAATACAAAAAACCAGAAGTATTTTCTAATACCGCTGGAATTCTTTTTTCATCAGTTGTTGGGGTACACAATCTAATGAAATTCAGTCCTGCTTTATTTGCGGGAACACAAAGCTCATGGTCTTCTTCAGGAGGAAGATCAACAACAATTAACCCATCAACTCCAGCATCTTTGGCATCTTTCAAAAATTTATCATTTCCATAAATATATATTGGATTGTAATAGCCCATAAGAACGATAGGAGTAATATCGTTTTTTTTTCTAAATTCCTTTACGAGATTGAGAGTCTTTTCTAAAGTCATTCCATTATTTAGAGCTCTAAGAGAGCTAGCTTGAACAGATGGTCCATCCGCCATAGGATCCGAAAAAGGAACTCCAACTTCAATAATATCAACTCCACAACTAGGAAGTTCATTAATTATATTAATTGAGGTTTCATAATCTGGATCACCTGCTGTCAAAAAGGTAATAAATGCGGATTGATTCTTTTTAGCTAAAGACCTAAAGGTATTTTCCAATCTCATTAAATCTTAATTCCCAAATGATCTGCTACAGTAAAGATATCTTTGTCACCTCTTCCACACATATTCATGATAATGATATTATCCTTATTCATTTGTTCAGTAAGTTTTGGTAAATAAGCCAGAGCATGAGAGGGTTCTAAAGCGGGAATAATGCCTTCAAGTTTTGTACATAGCTGGAAAGCTTCCATAGCTTCACTATCCTTAATAGAAACGTAATTCACTCTTCCAATATCATGTAAATAGGCGTGTTCTGGCCCTATTCCAGGATAATCCAAACCAGCAGAAATTGAGTGTGCATCGGTAATTTGACCATCATTATTTTGCAATAAATAAGTTCTATTACCGTGAAGTACACCTGGGGTTCCAGCAGTTAATGAGGCAGCATGCTTTCCTGTTTCAACTCCCATACCTGCAGCTTCTACTGCATAAATATTCACTTCAGTATCATCGAGAAAAGGGTGGAATAATCCCATTGCATTAGATCCACCTCCAATACAAGCAAGCAGTGCATCTGGCAGCCTATTTTCCTTTTCAAGAATTTGTTCCTTTGCTTCTTTACCTATAACAGATTGAAAGTCTCTAACTAACATTGGATAAGGATGTGGTCCTGCAACAGTTCCAATAATATAAAAAGTATCCTCAACATTAGCGACCCAATCTCTGAGTGCTTCATTCATCGCATCTTTGAGAGTTCCTGTTCCAGAGGTAACTGGAATTATTTCTGCACCTAATAATTTCATTCGAAATACATTTGGTGATTGTCTACGTATATCTTCTTCACCCATATATACGATACACTTTAAACCAAACCGAGCTGCCACAGTCGCAGTAGCTACCCCATGCTGACCGGCTCCTGTTTCAGCGATAATCCTTGATTTGCCCATTTTCTTTGCAAGTAAAATCTGACCGATACAATTATTAATTTTATGAGCACCAGTATGATTAAGCTCATCACGTTTAAAATAAATTTTTGGTCCCGCATAATGTTCGGTTAGCCTTTCGGCAAAATAAAGAGGGCTTGGTCTTCCAACAAAATCCTTCATTAAACTATTAAATTCAGATTGAAATGCAGAATCTTTTTTTGCTTCATTATAAGCCTTTTCAAGATCTAGGATGAGTGGCATTAGTGTTTCAGCAACGAACCGTCCGCCAAAAATTCCAAATTTTCCAGTTTCATCTGGCCCCAAAGTAAATGAGTTTGGTTTATCTTTTTCAGTCATTAGTTCTTAATTTTCTTAATAAATGCAGATATTTTTTGTCTATCTTTTACTCCAGGACTTGATTCAACTCCAGAAGATACATCAAAAAAATTAGTTAGATTAGAATTTACAGCAGTTTCAACGTTTTCAATGTTTAAACCTCCAGATAAAAAGAACTCTTTTTTAGCGACATATCCATTTAAAGACGACCAATTGAATGTTTTTGCATTCCCTCCAGGAAGTTCACTTTCGTTTGGTATAGCATCAAATAATAAGTAATCTACTTCATCTACATAAGCATTGGTTTTTTCAAGGTCTACGGCATTCTCTATGCCAAAAGATTTTATGATTTTAAGTGATGATAAACTTTTAATTTTTCTAACCCTTTCAAGTGATTCATTGCCGTGCAATTGAATCATTGAAAATCCAATTTCTACTATTTTTTTTATTAATGAATCATCTGGATTAACAGTTACAGCTACAGTTTTTACCTTATCTTTAATTTTATGAATAATTGCTGAAGATTCTTCAAAAGAAATATTTCTTGGAGAATGAGGATAGTAAATAAAACCTAAATAATCCGCATTAGCATTAATTGCATGAATTGCGATATCTTCAGAATTTATGCCACATATTTTAACAAAATTTTCACTCACATTATTTCCTGTAACAAATCTTCGGCGGCTTTTGCTGGATCTTTTGCTTTAGTAATTGGTCGGCCTACTATAATAATATCCGCTCCAGCGATAATAGCTTCTTTAGCTGATAGAGTTCTTTTTTGATCATCTTCAATACTATTCTTACTTCTTATACCCGGAACAATTAATTTCAGCTTATTTTTGTAAGTTTCTTTTATACTACTGACTTCTTGAGGACTACACACAATACCATCTAGTCCACTTTCATGAGCAATGGAAGTGAGTTGATCAATAGAATGTTTAACTGAAGATCCAAAACCTAGCTCCTTTATCGTACTGTCATCAAAACTAGTAAGTATAGTTACACCTAAAAGATTAGTTTTACTTTGTATTTCATGTTTTAAATCTACACTACTTTTAAGCATACTTGATCCCCCAGAAATATGAAGAGTTGTATATTCTGGTTCTAGTGCAAATATTCCTCTTAGAGCCGATACAACTGTATTTGGAATGTCGTATAATTTTAAATCAATGAATAAAGGTAAACCAAATTCTTTCAAAGTGTGACAACCTGAAATTCCACAAGACGTAAAAAATTCTAGACCTAATTTAATACCTCCAATATGAGGCTTTAATTTGCTAATGAGATTAGTTGCAATTTCAATATCACTTGTATCAATTGCACAAAAAATAGGGTTTTTGTTCAAAATGTTTTTACCAGAAAATTTTTATTAATTTTCTTCTCTTTGGTTTTCAGAAGCATTTTTTTCTGGATTTAATTTTAATCTCAATTCCTTACCAGTTTTAAATCTTGGAATATATTTCTCTTCAACATTCACGGACTCTCCTGTTCGAGGATTCCTTCCTATTCTTTGTTTACGATGTTGAACAGAGAAAGCTCCAAATCCTCTGAGTTCGACTCTCTTTCCGGAAGCTAAAGAATTGGATATTTCATTAAAGATTGTATTTACAATTCTTTCCACATCTCTAACAAATAGGTGGGGATTTGCTTCAGTTATGTTCTGAATTAATTGAGATTTAATTAAGCTCATGACTTAATTATAAGACAATAGATATTAATGTAAACGACTGATTATCAAGAATTTTATTCTTCAGATTTGTTTCTTCCAAGAGCTTTTCCAAGGATTGCACCTAAAGAGGCACCTGAGTCTTTGGCTCCATATTTTTCAATAGCCTCTTTTTCATTGCTTTCCTCAAGGCTTTTTACTGAAAGGGAGACTTTATAGGCTGATATATCAAGATTTGTTATTTGTGCATCTAACTTATCATTTTTTGCCCATCTTTCTGGCCGTGCATCTGGCTTACGTAGTGCCAATTCACTTTTTTTAATTACCGTTTTGGGTCCATCTTCTCCAATACGAACTTTTACACCAAAATCTCCTACTTCAATTACATTACAAGTTACAACGTCTCCCTTATTTTTATTTTTAAGATTATCGAATGGGTTTCCATCCACTTCACGAACTGAAAGTGATATTTTTTCATTATCGTTAGTTATGATCTTTGCTTTAACCTTATCACCAACTTTATATTTCTTAATTTCTTCTTTAGGGTCGTTATCCCAAGAGAGATCTTTACTAAAAATTGCACCATCAATTTCTTCATCTAAGGAGCAAAACATCATATTATCTTTTATTAAATTAATTTCTGTTTCTAAGATTGAACCAATTGGATTTGACTCGCTAAACTTATTCCAAGGGTTTGGAGTGAGTTGTTTAATTCCTAAACTTAATCTTCTTTTATCATGGTCTATTTCAAGAATTTGACACTCTACAGATTGTGATCTGGCATACAAGTTTCCTGGCTTAGAATTCTGTTTTTGACTCCATGTAAGCATGTCTTTATGGCATAAACCCTCGATACCGTTGCCAATTTCAATAAAGATACCGTAGTCAGTCACATTTGTTACTACCCCTTGCACTTTATCATTAACTTTTAATGAGTCTTTAACATTAGTCCATGGGTCTTCTTCAAGTTGTTTCATGCCAACTGAAACTCTATTTTTCTCAGGATCTACCTTTATTATCTTTACTTCAACTTGCTGATCAATTTTTAGAACTTCAGAAGGATGCGCTATTCTTTTATACGTTATGTCACTGCTGTGTAGCAATGAATCATATCCTCCAAGATCAACAAATGCACCGTAGTCAGTTATCGCTTTTATTTTTCCTTTAACTACGTCGTTAAGTTTTAACTGTAAGAATCTTTCTTCTCTAACTTCTTTATGCATTTCCTCAAGAACAGATCTTCTACTTACAACAATATTGTTGCGTTTAGCATCCATTTTGAGGATTTTAAATTTCTGCGGGATATTAATTAAATGACTAATGTCTTTTACTGGCCTTGTATCAATTTGACTTCCTGGCAAGAATGCTGTTACGCCTATTTCACAAGATAGCCCGCCTTTAACTTTACCAGTTATAACTCCTTCAACAAGCTCTCCAGATTCAAATGATTTTTCAATTTCAGACCAGATTTCTTTTGATTTAGCTTTTGATCTTGAAAGTCTGCATGATCCTGAATAATCTTCTAAGGATTCTAAATAGACATCAATCAGATCTCCAACTTCTAATTCTTTTTGATCCTTTTGAAATATAAATTCTCTTTTTGGAATTCTTCCTTCAACTTTTGCACCTATATCAACAATGACAGCTTCGTCTTCTATTTCGGAAATAGTTCCTTGTATTATAGAACCTTCTTTGAGATTAGATTTATTTATTGATTCAGCTAATAGTTTATCAAACTCTGTATTTTGAGTTTTGCTATCAACAGTTTCATTCATAAATATTATTACTTCTTTATTATCTTTATTATCTTGTTAAAGGTCACTTCTTTATCTGAAAAGTCCGTGCATATCAAGTATGAATCTGCTGCAGGGATTAATGGAGCTATTTTTCTAGTCATGTCCCTTCTATCCCTTGTTATAATTGCTTTATGTATTTGAGATATATTGGGCTTTTTCTTGGTTTCTGCTATTTGAGCAACTCTTCTTTGAGCCCTGACGTATGATGAAGCCCACATAAATATTTTAAAATCTGCATTTGGGAAAATTTCAGTTCCTATGTCTCTTCCTTCAATAATTACATATTTTTTGGAGCTAAAATGCTTTCTTGGAAAATCTCTCTGATATTTTAATAATTTTAACCTTAGTTCTTTAATAGAAGAAATACGAGAGGAGATACTATCTATTTCTGGTGAGTATAGTTTTTTTGAGTTTAGATAGACATCATCAATATTTTTTACACACTTCAAGATTTCTTTTTTATTACTTAAATTGATTTTTTTATTAATGGTTTCTAATGCTACAGCCCTATACAATCTTCCACTAATTAAAAGTGGAGCATCAAGATCTTTAGATAATTTTTTAGCTATTTGAGTTTTACCACTTGCTGAAGGACCATCTATAGCTATAATTTTTACCACTACTATTAATTTATAATTAATTTTTTTAAATCATCTTTAAAAGTTGGATAACTAGTTGACATAGACTTACCATTATCATCTAGTTTTACAGGATTATTAGAAATTAATCCTAAAATTGACGCGCTGAGTGCAATACGGTGATCTGTATAAACTTTTACAGTTTTATAACATTTAACTTCTTTTAATGGAGAGCCCTTAATCTTTATATCATTTTTGATTGATTCAGCTTTAATTCCAAATGATTTTAGCATTCCAACTGTACTTTTTATTCTATCACTTTCTTTATATCTTAATTCATCAAGCCCTTTCATAACTGTTGTTCCTTTTGCTCGAGCAGCAGCAACTGAAAGAATAGGATATTCATCAATAAGATAAGGCGATAAATTTGCTGGTATGTTTATCCCTCTAAGAGAACTTGCTAAAACTGTAATTGTTCCTAGCTGTTCCCCAGATTGAATTTTTGTCTTTTTAATTTTTATTTTTCCACCCATTTTTTTGAGTATTGATAAGTATGCAATTCTAGTTTTGTTTAATAATACATCTATTAACTTGATTTTAGAGTTAGGAGTAATTAATGCTCCAACAATAATAAATGCGGCACTGCTTGGATCTCCTGGAACAAATAAATTTTTTGATTTTATTTCATAGGGGCCATTAAAAATCAATTTTCTACCACCAGATGACATTTTTTGATTTTTGTAATCAACTTTTAAGTACTTCAGCAATAGTTCAGTATGATCTCTTGTTTGCCTTGGTTCAATTATCGTTGTTTCACCGTTAATATTTAAAGCAGCAAGAATAATTGCAGATTTGATTTGCGCAGAAGGTTTAGATATTTTATGAAGAAGAGGTAAGCAAGTTTGCGATCCTGTTATCGTCAGAGGTAAATTTTTGTTGTTAGTTAGACTAACTCTAGAGCCTATTTTTTCTAAATGAGCAGTTACGCGCTTCATAGGACGTTTTGAAAGTGATTTGTCACCTATTAATGTACAATAAATTGGATTAGTGCAAACTGCTCCCAGCATTAATCTCGCTGTTGTTCCAGAATTCCCACAGTCCAGAGCATTTTTTGGCTGAATAAAACCATTTGAGCCATTTCCATAAACTACCCACTTTTTATCTTTCTTTATAATTTTTACTCCTAAATCCTTTAAGATATTTAACGTGCTAAAAATGTCATCTGATTCAAGTAGATTATTAATTTCAGACTTCCCAATTGACATGGAGGATATAATTAATGCTCTATGAGATATAGATTTATCACCTATTATTCTTATAGTTCCACTTAATTTTTTTATTTTTTGTTTTGTCAATTTAGTTTCTTGGGATATGTTCACAACTATTATATATTTAAGTATCATAAAGTTAACCATTTAAATTTAATTACCAAAAAAAGTAAAAATTATGCCAAAATTAGAGTGGGGTAAAAAAATAGTTTGTCCAAATTGTGAAACTAGATTTTATGATTTAAATCGTAAATATCCTGTAGCCTGTCCGAACTGCGGTCATCAAGTTGAAGAAGTAAGTACTGAAGTTTTTTCTGAGGCAAAAAGAGTTTTTTCAGATGATGTTAAATCACTTAATGATAGTAATTTAGTAGGAAGTGATGCGTCAGAGTCAATTGCTTCTGAAGATAGCCTTGCTTTAGAGGAAGTTGATGATGATGCAACAATTAGCTTAGAAGAAGCAGATCAATTAGAAGAAGCTGATCAAGATGTGGATGTTATTGAATCAGAAGTTGACGATATATCAATAAATCAAGGTAGCAATAATGACGGAGAAGATTAATATCATTGGGGCTATAGCTCAGTTGGGAGAGCGCATCGCTGGCAGTGATGAGGTCGTCGGTTCGACCCCGACTAGCTCCACCATTAATACTTGAATCTGTCACCAAGGTAGAACTTTCTAGCCTCTTTATTTCCTAAGATTTGATTGCTTTCACCTTCGGCAATTATTTCACCTGCATGCATCACATATGAATAATCACATATATCTAATACTTCTCTAACATTATGATCCGTGATCAAGACTCCAATATTTTTTTTCATTAGCTGTCTAATTAAAATTTTTATATCTTCTATTCCAATTGGATCAACACCTGTTGTAGGTTCATCCATTAGTATAAACTTTGGGTCTGAACATAAACATCTTGCTATTTCAGTTCTTCTTCTTTCTCCTCCACTTAACATATGAGGCATTGCTCTTCTCAAATGTGAAAGTGAAAACTCAGTTAATAAATCTTCCAAGATTGATTGTTTTTGGTCTGAGTGATATTTTTTTGTTTCCAGTATAGCAAGTATATTATCTTCAACAGACAAACCTCTAAATATTGAAGGTTGCTGTGGCAAGTAGCCAATGCCAAGTTTTGCTCTTTTGTACATTGGTAAAGCAGTTATATCTTTATTATCTAGAGTTATTTCACCACCATCAGGATTAATTAAACCCATTATTGAGTAAAAAGTTGTAGTTTTGCCTGCTCCATTTGATCCTAATAAACCAACAGTTTTACCTTTTTCTAATCTCAAGCTTACATTTCTGATAATAGGTTTTTTGGAAAGAGTTTTTCGTAAATTTTTAACTACCAACCCTTCATTCTTACTAATCAATTTTGGTTTATCTGACATGATATTTTTAATTGCCTAAAATGAAAGCCTCTACGCGATTTGAATCTGTACCTTTCATTATACTTGAAGAGTTTTTTAAATCTACAACTAATTCATCTCCCATAATTCTATTGCCATTTTCTTTTACAGAAACATTACCAGTAACTATAATTATTCCTTCTTCAAGGAAATAATTTGCATTATCTCCATATATCTCACTTCCAGCTAACAATCTAATTATCTTAACATTTCCAATAGCTAAAATTTCTTTTATTTCATCTTTTTCTAATTTTAAATTTATTATCATTTTATCTGACCAGACTTTTAACTCTTCATTGTGAGCATAAACATCACCGGTAAAAATTGATTTCCTCTCATTCATTTCGATATTAAGCTGATTAGAGATAATATTCATGCTATCATTGTTAGATCTAGCATTAGAAAAAGTTAATGAAAGAATTATCAAAATCAGCAATGCTACTTTTTTATTCATTTGAAATATTATTTATATTTGTTTTAACATTTCCAGTGTATTCAAAACTCTGAAAGTTATCTTTTATAACTGATTTATCAGCCTCAATTTTATTATTATGGTTTTCGTATTTAACATTAGATAGCAATGTAATCATATCTTTTTGTATATCTATAACTGCTTCATCTGATAGCAATTTTTCATTATTATCAGTATATACAACAATATTTTTATATAAGAGCACTACCTGAGCTAACTGATTATAATTTCCTATATCTGCATTTATATATATCCAAATGCCATCACGATTTTTAATTTTTCCCTCGATATCAAAAAGTTCAAGGTCATCTCCTCGCTTTATACCCAAATCAGCTTTTATGGTGTAAGGCATTTCATTAATACCTTTTGTAGTAAAAATTGGGTTTACTATTTCTACCGGAGTTTCGATATTTTCTGAAGTTGAAGAGCTTGAATAAAAAGAAAGATTAAAAATTAGCGAAAATAGCAAGAAAAATTTAATTTTATCTTTAAAATACATTCTTAATTCACGAGTCTATAGCAGTCATGAATATGAATTATTCCTACCGGTTTAGTTTTCGATTTTTTTTCAGTAACAAACAGACAAGTAATTTTATTTTCATTCATTATTTTTAGGGCATTTGAAACAAATTCATTGCTATCAATTAGTTTAGGCTTAGGAGTCATCATTTTCTTAGAACTAAATTTAATAAAGTCCTTACTAATATTTCTTCTTAAATCACCGTCTGTAATAATTCCTATTAAATTTCCATTTTTATTTTTAACCCCTACAACTCCAAAGCTTTTTTGTGACATCTCGAGAATAGAAAATTTCATATTTGAATTTTCATTTATTAGTGGCATCTTTTTTCCTTGATGCATTATATCTTTTACTTGAAGCATGCTAAGTCCGAGTGATCCAGATGGGTGAATACGCTTATAGTCTGCTATTTTAAATTTCTTTATTTTCATTAATGCCACACATATTGCATCTCCCAATACTAAGGCTTGAGTTGTAGAAGTAGTCGGGGCTTTACCAATTGAACAGGCTTCCTTAAAATCAGGAATTAATAGTGGAATATTAGAAGATTTTATTAGCTTCCCTTTGATATTTTGAGAAATGCCAATAACATAAATAAAATTTTTTTCTGCGAAATCAATAATTTTTGTAAGTTCTGAGCTGTTACCTGAATTCGATATCACTATAAGTATATCATTCTTAGAGATAATCCCTAAATCTCCGTGACTTAAATCTGTAGGGCTAACACTTTGAGATGGTGTGCCTGTAGAGCTCATTGTTGAACTTATCTTAGCAGCAATATGTCCAGACTTTCCTACACCAGTAATTATTACTCTTCCCTTAGCTTTAGATATTTTTTTTACTGCTTTTTCAAAATTATTATCAATTGACCTGTAAAGCTTTTTTATACCTTGTATCTCTGTATCTATAACTTTTTTTCCATCTCTAATTATATTTTTTTTAGCCATAATATTATGAAGAATGAGAAAAAATATCGTTTTCAAAACCAGCTAAATCTAATTCAACTCTATGTTGAAGAAAATTGATGCATGCTTTAGCTAGTGATTCTCTGTTTTGTCTCGATAATATTTCATCCAATTTCATTTTTATATCGTGCAAATATAATACATCAGTTGCAGCATATTCTATTTGTTGCTTTGTGAGATTTGGATTAGACCAATCACTTGATTGTTGTTTTTTTGAAATATCTACATTTAATAATTCACGTACTAAATCTTTATATCCGTGTCCCTGAGCATACGTTCTTGCAATTTTTGATGCTATTTTTGTACAGTAAACATTTTGTATCATAACACCTAAATCATGCTTAATTGCAGCAAGATCATGACGGGCATAATGGAATATAAAAGTTTTATCACTGCTAAGTAGTTTTATTAAATTTTTAGCTTTATATTCTTTATCTATAAATTGAATCAGATGACAATCTCCAGTTCCGTCGTATAATTGTATTAAACACAAAGGATCTCTTTTTGGTTGAAGTCCCATCATTTCACAATCTGCGGCTATGATATCCGAAAACTTAATGTCATCACTCAAATCATTTTTATGTAAAATAGTTTGCATTGCTTGAAAATTAGCTTATTTCAAAAGAATACATAAAGGTATATTTAACAAATATGAAGAAAAAAACTATAACACTTATTGGTGGATCAGGGTTTTTGGCGAAATTTTGTATCTCAGAACTATTGAAAGATGGCCATAATGTTAAAGTTGTCTGTAGAAATCCTCATCAGGCAGGTAATTTGCGGATGATGGGAACTGTTGACCAGCTAGATATTTATAGCGGCAACATTATAAATAAAGGTTCCATTGAGCCATTTATTAAAAATTCAAATATAGTCATTAATTTAGTTGGCATACTATTTGAAAGTAATGGAAATCAAACATTTCAAAATTGTCATGCCCTAGGTCCAAGAAATATTGCTGAGCTTGCAAAAAAATATGACGTCGAGAGACTTATTCATTTTTCATCAATTGGGGCAGATATTAATAGTGAATCAAAGTATCAGAAATCAAAGGGAATAGGAGAAAAACATATTATAGAAAACTTTCCCAAATCAACCATTATACGTCCCTCAATAGTTTTTGGTCCCGGTGACGGATTTTTTTCAGTTCAAGCAAATCTGGTTAGAATGCTGCCGGTAATTCCTCTTTTTGGAGGAGGTAATAATTGTTTTCAGTGTGTTTATGTAAAAGATCTAGCTAAGGGTCTATGTAAGATTATTGATTCAGAAGAAACCAGAGGCAAAATCTTCGAGTTTGGTGGACCTGATATTATGTCTATGAAAGAAATATATAAATTAATAATGGATACTTTAAATGTTAAAAGATTATTAATTCCAATGCCATTATCCTTGGCAGCTATGATGGGTTTCTTTATGCAATACTTACCAAGTCCAATTATTACTTATGACCAGGTAAAACTACTTAGACAAGATAACGTAGTAAGTGAAAAACAAAATACTCTGGAATCAATAGGTGTCACAAAGCAGTCTGTAAGAGATATTTTACAAAATTTTATTTAATAATTATTGAAGCGATATATATAAAAGAATACTTCCAAAAAGTATTCGATAAATAACAAAAGGAGTCATAGAATGTGACTTCAGCCATTTAAAAAGTAAATCAATTGAGAAATAAGCAACCACAAAAGCAACAATGAATCCAACTATACTAAAAAAAAAATGTTCTTGCGTTGGTGATTTGAATAATTGAATTATTGGTATCGCTGAAGATAAAATTATAACGGGGATTGATAGGATCATTGAAAATCTGGCAGCTTCAATTCTATTTAAATTGAGAAATCTTGATCCTGTGTAAACAATGCCAGCTCTACTTGTTCCAGGTATTATTGATAATATTTGAAACATTCCGATCAAGAATGATTTTTGAGTTGTTAAATCCTTGACCTGAATTTCATTATGAGATTTTAGGTCAGCAAAATACAGTAGGATTCCAAAAAAAATCGTAGCTAAAGCAATTACTTGAATGTTTCTTAATATATCAGCAATACCAAATAAAAAAATAACTCCACCAATTATAACAATAGGAATTGTTGCTGTGATTATATGTTTAGTGAATTGGGCATGTTCGTCAGATTTATTTTGAAAAATACTTAAGGAATTCAGTAGGAGAATTTTAGACTCTCGTTTAAAATATACTATTACTGCACCAAGAGTTCCTAGATGAAGACTCACATCAATTAAAAGGCTTTGTTGCTTAAAGTCTAAGAATTTACCAGCGACAAAAATGTGGGCTGAGGAAGAAATTGGCAGAAATTCTGTAATTCCTTGAATTAAGCCTAAAATGAAAATTGGCAGAAAACTCATACTTTTATTTAAAAAATACATTTTTACGCCAAATAGGCAACTTATAATTGTTATTAAGTCATAATTACTGACTATTATTTGATCGTTAAAGTGATATAAAATTATAGAAAACAAGAGAGAGGGATTAATAAGTCATAAGTTATGACATATTTAGAGGATTATGCTTAAATTTACCGAATTAGATCAGAATTATCCTGAAAAAAGATCTACTGAGGATCGACGTAAGGATTTTGCTGAGATTTATGAAAACTTCATAAAAAATAATGCTAAAGATCAGTCTAGTCGATGCTCACAATGCGGAGTTCCCTACTGTACTGTACATTGTCCTTTACATAACCATATCCCGGACTTTTTGAAACTTGCGGCTGAGGATCGATTGGAGGAGGCCTATCAAGTATCTTCTAGTACTAATAACATGCCTGAAATTTGTGGTCGTATTTGTCCACAGGACAGGCTATGTGAAGGAAACTGTGTGATCGAACAATCTGGTCATGGTTCAGTTACGATTGGTTCTGTTGAAAAATATTTAACAGATAGTGCTTTTGAAAAAGGATGGATTAAACCTCTTAATATAAGAAAAGATTTAGAGAAGAATGAAAGCATTGGAATTATTGGAGCTGGTCCTGCTGGTTTAGCTGCTGCAGAGGAACTAAGAAAAAGAGGCTATCAAATAAATGTCTATGATCGATATGACCGCTCAGGTGGATTATTAATATATGGAATTCCTAATTTCAAATTAGAAAAAGAAATTGTTCAAAGGAGAATGAAGTACTTAGAAGATTCTGGTATTCAATTTAATCTAAATATTAATGTTGGTGATGATATCTCTTTTCAAGAGTTAAGGCAAAAACATGATGCAGTATTAATTGCTACTGGGGTTTATAAGGCAAGAGAACTAGATATAAATTGTGAATTTAGCAATGTAGTTCCCGCACTTGATTTTTTAATAGCTTCTAACCGAAAGGGTTTAGGTGATCGGGTGGAATCTTTTGATAACGGAATTTTAAATGCAGAGGGAAAAAATGTAATTGTTATTGGAGGCGGAGATACAGCAATGGATTGTGTACGCACAGCTGTAAGACAGAAAGCTAAGTCTGTAAAATGTCTTTATAGAAGAGATCGTGCCAACATGCCAGGTTCTGCTCGAGAAGTACTAAACGCCGAAGAAGAAGGTGTAGAATTTTTATGGAAGTCTCTTCCAAAAGAATTTAAGGGAGAGGAATTGGTTGAAGAGGTTGAGTGCTTAGAAATGAAGCTCAGTGATCCAGATGAAGACGGACGCCAAGTTCCCGAAATTATCAAGGGATCAGAATTTTCATTAAAATCAGATATGGTTATCGGGGCACTTGGATTTTCACCAGAAAATTTACCTAAGCTTTTTAATGAAGATCAGCTTCCAGTGACTAAATGGGGCACAGTAAGAGTTGGCTTTGATACAATGATGACCAATATTGAAGGAGTGTTTGCAGCTGGAGATATTGTTAGAGGAGCATCACTTGTTGTTTGGGGAATTCGTGATGGAAGAGAGGTAGCAAACTCAATTCATGATTTCATTGAAATGAAAAAAAGTAACTCTCTAGATATGAAGCAGGTTTCATGAACGATTGGATTAAAAGATATCAGAAAAATAAAAATTTTCTTGAAGAAAATTACTTGTATAGATCTAAA
>MDSW01214666.1_pt1 | contig 16550 bp, 8 predicted proteins | sample 811171 | NCBI WGS metagenome assembly MDSW01 (sample SAMN05326641, study PRJNA326480) | marine metagenome | isolation source: seawater | place: Atlantic Ocean: North West | collected 2012
CGTCCCCCCCCTCCTCGTCCCCCTCCCCCTCCTCGTCCTCGAGCCTCCTCCCCCTCGTCTCGAACGGCGTCCCGACCGCCGCCGCGAAGGCGCCCGCGAGCATCGCCGCCGCGGCGACCCACAGAGCGACGCGCCCCGCGCCGCGCCCCGCGAGCGCCGCGATCGCCGCCGTCCCCGCGAGCGACCCGAGCCGCCCCGCCGCGCCCAACGCGCCGAGCGCCGTCGACCGCGCGAGCGTCGGGAAACTCTCCGCCGTCGCCAAGTCCAACGCGTTCCACCCCCCGACGGAGAGCGCGTTGAACGCGCACGCGCACGCGAGAAACGCGACCCTCGCGCGCCCTCGCGAGGAGGATCCCTCCGCGGAGGACGCGCCGTTCTCCTCGTCTTCTGAACCGGGCCCGAACCCGTCGGCGGCCATCACGAGCGCGAGCGCGGCGGCGGCCATACACCCCGCGAGCGCGGCTCGCCTGCCGAACCAGTCGACGAAAAACGCGCTCGCGACGTTTCCCGGGAGGTTGGACAGCGCCACCAGGAGCGCGTCGGCGTACGTCCTCGCGTCCGTGGCGCCTCCGTCGCCCGCGGAGTAGGCGAAGAACGTCGGGAGCCAGAGAGCGACGCCGTACCACCCGAAACTGAGCGCGAACCACACGAACGCGAGGGGCGCGGCGCGGCGTCGCAGCGTCGGCGCGAAGAGCAACGCGCGAAGCGGCGCGGCGGCGCCGCGAGACGAGTGAGACCGTCGAAACCGTCCCGGGGACGGGTCCGCGGGCGTCGGTCGTTCATCGCCGCCGTTCCCTCGGCGCCATCTTCTCACCTCCACGACCGCGTTCGTCGGCCACCGACTCAGCGTGCCGTTCTTTTCCGCGACTCGGCGCGCGACGTCTGCGGCTTCGCGCGCTCGGCCGGCGACGGCTAAGAATCGGACGCTCTCCGGGGCGAAGGGGAGGAGGCTCAGGAGACACGCGACGGCGGGAACGGCGGAGAGCAGCGCGTACAAGCGCCAGTTCCCGTTCGTGCTCGGAATCACCGCCCACGCGAGCGCGGCGGCGTACGCGGAGCCGAACATCCACCCGGAGGCGAGGACGACGACGTACGGCCCTCGCGATTCGGTCGGGAGGAACTCGGGGAGGGTGGCGAAGACGACGGCGTTGGTGCCGGCGACGCCGAAGCCCGAGAGGAGGCGACACGCGAGGAGCGACGGGAAGTCCGGGGCGACGACGCTCAGGAGGGCGAAACCGGCGTTGACGCTCATGGCCAGGAGAAGCGCGGGGCGGCGGCCGAACGCGTCGCCCCAGGCGCCCCACGCGACGCTGCCGACGAACGCGCCCGCGAACGCGGCGGAGGCCAACGCGCCGCTCCGCTCGTCGGACAGGCCGAGATCGGCGCGCACGCTCGGGAGCATGAGGCCCACGCTCAGGACCTCGATCGCGTCCGCCGCGTTCGCGAGCGTGAAGAGCGCGGTCAGGCGGACCTGGAACGCGCCCACGCCGACGAGCTCGATCGCGCGCTCCGGCGTCACCGACTCCGTCGCGGAGGAGGAGGGGGAGGGGGAGGAGGAGGCGTCGAGGGAAGCGACGAGGGCGCGGCGATCGTCGTCCGGAGCGGCGCCGGGGCCCGAACGCGCGTCGGGGCCCGAACGCGCGGGCTCGACGCCGAGCGCGGGCTCGGCGTCTCGCGACATCGCGCGAGACGCCGCCCGACGCGGGTCGCTCTGGACGTTCGGGAGCGACCGAGGTCGTTCAACGTGATGAAGCACTTCGTTGGCGACGACGACCGCCGCCGCTCGTAAGTTTCGTTCACTCAGCTCAGAAGACCGCGCGCGGCTTCCTTCCGCTCTCGCTCACTCCGCGCGACGCGCTCGGGAGCGCGCGCGATGGCGTCTCCGCGCGCGGCGCTCTCGTCCTCCCCGGGGCCCGCCGGCGCGGTGGACCCTTCGTCCTCGCCCTCGTCGGACCCCGGGGGACCCTGGAGCTCGTCGGACGAGCGGTGGATGCGCGCGGCGCTGGTGGAGGCGGAGCGGGCGCTTCGCCGGTGGGAGGTGCCCGTGGGGTGCGTCGTCGTGCGCGACGGGGAGATCGTGGCGACGGGAAGCAACCGCACGAACGAGCTCAGGAACGGCACGCGGCACGCCGAGTTCGAGGCGATCGACGCCATCCTGGAGGCGCACGGCGGCGACCGAACCGCCGCGGGGTTCGACCGGTGCGCCCTGTACGTCACGTGCGAGCCCTGCATCATGTGCGCGGGCGCGCTCTCCCTCCTCGGGTTCCGCGAGGTGTGCTTCGGGTGCCCCAACGACAAGTTCGGCGGAAACGGCTCCATCCTCGCCGTGCACGAGAACGGGTGCGTGCCGTGCGGAGGCTTCGGGGGGACCGAGCGAGACGCGGCGAGCGCGGCGAGGACGTACCCCGCCCGCGGCGGACTCTTCGCCCGAGCCGCCGTGAAACTGCTCCAGGACTTTTACATCCGCGGAAACCCGAAGGCGCCGAAGCCGCACAGACCGCTCGCGCCCGAAGCCGAAGCGAAGAAAGAGGGCGCCTAGCGAGCGAGCGGCGTCGGGAGAGAGAGCCTCGGGACGAGGCGCCCGAGCGTTAGAATTCATAGCTATAGGCATTCGTCTCGCGCCGACGGTCTCCTCGCCGCCCCCCGTTAGACTAGCTAGCTAGTAGACTAGCTAGAGCGAATAGAACCCCGCTCTCTCTCCCCGACGTTCGCCTCTCCCCCCTCCGTCGCTCGTCGGGACCTCGCCGGTCGCCGTCGGCATGTTTCCGTCTCACCGTCGTGGCAACAGCGTCCGGAGGTTCGCGGCTCGGGCGGTTTCGTCGTCCGCGGCGTCCTTCGCGGCGGCGCGGTTCGCGGCGACGACGTCGCCGTGGCGTTCGCTCCTGGTGAGCACCATCTCCATCCTCGCCTTCTCGCGGCGCGCGTCCGGTTCGAGGTCGTCGCCGCCGAGCTCCACCGTGTCCGTGCGCACGCGCTGGACCGTCGCGAGTCCCCGCGCGCGCAGGATCTCGCTCACGCTCGCGACCGCGCCGATTGCGGCGCCGATGCCGGAGAGGACGACGGTGTCGTCCTTCTCCAGGCACTTCTCCGCCAGGCGCACGTAATGGAAGAGGGGCTTCTTCGAGTTGCTCACGAGGACGCGCCGGCCGGACGTCGACGCCGCCGCGCCCTCGCGCGGGTCGTCGAGACCCTCGTCGGCCGCGCCGCCGCGCATACTCGCCGCGCCGCCGAGAGTGGCGCCGCGAACGAGACTCGCGGGGTCCGCGGCGTCGAAAGCCGGCTCGGCCGATTCCACGAATCGCCGCTCGTCGTCGTTCATCTGCTTTTTACGTCGACCGTCCCGGGGCGGAGGTTCGTTCCGGGGATTCGATTTCCGGCGCGCGCACTGCCTCCCCGCGCGCCCTCGCGCGCGATGCCGCGCAAGAAGGGCGGGCGGTCGGGCACGCCCGACGGGTACGCGCCCTCGCCCCTGGGCGGGGACGACCCTCGCGCGTCCTCCCCCCTCGCCGCGCCGGACGCGTCGTCCCTCCCCGACGACGACGCCGCCCCGGTCCCGTCGTGGTCCGGCCTCTCGGCGCTCCTCCCGGCGGCCCCCCGCGCGGCGACGCTCGAGCCCACGCCCGTGGCGACCGGCATCGGCGCGCACGTCCACGCCCTGCTCTCGCCGAAGCTCATGACCGCCGCCGCGCTCGGCGCCGGGGACTGGGTCGCCCTCGCCGTGGTCGCGAGCGCCAACTCCGCGCGCTCGAGCGCGCGCGTCATCGCGGGCGGCGGCGCCGGCGTCCACACCACCCCGGGCACCCCGCGCACCCCGCCCTCCGCGCGCGCGGGCGAAGGCGCGGGCGAAGGCGGCGCAGCCGCGGCGCGACACACCCCGGCGTCCCCGCGCACGCCCGGCGCGCACCGCCACCACCCCCCCGCGCTCGACGCCCCGGTGCTCCGCCTCCCCGCGATCCTCGCGCGGCGCGTCCCGCTGGACGCCGCCGTCCCCGGCGGCGGCGGCGACGACGACGCCTTCTCCGACGCCGCCGACGACCCCGCGCTCGCGCCGGGCCGCCACGCGATCCTCGCGAGGGTCCACCCCAACCCGAGGGCCTCCGCCCCCGCGGGCGTCGCCCTCGCCAAGAAAATATGGCTCTCCCTCGGCGCACCCGCCGGCGGCGCCGACCTCAGGGTCTACCCCCTCGAGCCCCCCGGCGACGACGAAACCGACGACGCGCGCGAACGTCCCGAACGTCCCGAACGTCCCGGCATTGAATCGTCGTCGGACGCGCGCGCCGTCGCCGGTCGTTCGCTCGATCGCGTCGCGCTCCGCCTGGTGGCGCTCGAGCCCGGCGTCCCCGGCGGCGCGTCTTCCTCCTCCTCGGATTGGCTCGCGCGGGGGTTGGCGGATCGGTCGAGCGATTCGCGCCAGCGATCGGTGCTCGAGGCGCTGGCGCGCCGCGCGCTGGACGGCCGCGGCCTCCTCCCCGGAAACCTCGCCCGGCTCCCGCTCCTCGGCGCCGGCGCGTACTTCGAGGTCCTCGCGGAGGGGTTCCCGTCTCCGGAGGGCGGTTCAGGCGGCGGTTCTTTGCCGGAGGGCACGCCGTTGGTCGTCGATCGCGAGCGCACGATCGTTCGCCTCGATCCTCCTCGAGAAGAGGGACCGAATACACGGGAAGCGCGTCGAACGCATCCCCGCGAGCGCGTCGGAAACCACGGAGACGAAAAAAAGTATACTTTCGGATCCTCCGAGACGCGCGCGTCTGATCCTTACGCCGGGCTCGGCGGCGTGGAGGCGTACGCGGCGGCGCTCCACGAGCTCGTGGCGCTTCCCCTGACGCGCCCCGATTTGTTCGCGTCGTGCGGCGTCCGTCCCCCGCGCGGCGTTTTACTGTGGGGTCCTCCCGGTACGGGGAAGACGCGGCTGGCGCGCGCCGCCGCCGGCGCCGCCGGGGCGTCGGCGATTGTCGTTCGCGGGCCGGAGCTCATCAGGGGCGCGGCGGGTGAGTCCGAGGCGGCGCTCGTGAACGTGTTTCGCGAGGCGGAGCGGAAGGCGCCGTGCGTCGTGATTCTGGACGAGCTCGACGCTCTGGCGCCGGCGCGCGGCGGCGGGGACGGGCTCGGGGGCCGGGGCGGCGGCGAGGACCACGGCGCGGACGCGGCGATGTCCGCTCGGGTCGTCGCCGCGCTGCTGAGCGTCATGGACGGCGCGGGGCCCGAGGACGCGCCGCGGATGGACGGCGTCGTCTGCGTCGCGACGAGCAACCGCCCGGACGCCATCGACAGGGCGCTGAGGCGGCCGGGGAGGTTCGACCGCGAGATCGAGGTGGGGGTGCCCGGGCCGGCGCAGCGGAGGGACATCCTGAGCGCGAGGCTGCGAACGATCCGACACGAGCTGCGGGACGAGGAGGCGGACGCCGTCGCCAAGGACGCGCACGGGTTCGTCGGCGCGGACGTCGCCGCGTTGGTGCGCGAGGCGGCGATGGAGGCGCTCAGGAGACACGTCAGGAAATGCCGCGACGGTGGTGGTGACGAAGACGACGCGACGGCGTCGGCGACGGAGGCGATGGCGGCGATGCGCGTCGACGGCGGCGGCGACGCGGAGTCTTCACCAACCGCGGGGGTCGACCGCTCGCTCGGGGTCGACCTCGAGCTCTCCCGCTCGCTCGGGGTCGACCTCGACTCCCTTCGCGTGACGCTCGCCGATTTCGTCTCTGCGCGTCGTAAGGTTCGCCCCTCCGCGCTCCGCGAGGTGGCTGTGGAGGTCCCTAAGGTTTCTTGGTCCGACGTCGGCGGCCTGGAGGAGGTCAAGGCGCGGCTTCGCGAGGCGACGGAGTGGGCGGAGACTCGCCCCGACGCGATGTCGCGCCTGGGCGCGACCCCTCCGCGGGGGACGTTACTGTACGGCCCGCCCGGGTGCTCGAAGACGATGCTCGCCAAGGCGGTGGCGAGCGAGGGCGGGCGGAACTTCCTCACGATCAAGGGCCCGGAGCTGTACAGCAAGTGGGTCGGGGAGAGCGAGAAGGCTGTGCGGGCGCTGTTCGGTCGCGCGAAGCAGAGCGCGCCGAGCGTCGTCTTCCTCGACGAGCTCGACGGCCTCGTCGGCGCGAGGTCGAGCGGCGGAGAAGCGGAGGGCGGCGGCGGGCCGGACGTCCACGACCGGCTCCTCGCGCAGCTCCTCCAGGAGATGGACAGTCTGGAACACCGCGGCGTCGCGGTGATGGCGGCGACGAACCGGCCGGACCTCGTGGACCCGGCGCTCCTGCGCCCGGGGCGGTTCGACCGGCTGGTGTACATCCCGCCGCCGGCGACCCCGAGCGACCGCGCCGCCATCTTCGCCGCGAGGCTTCGCGACGCGCCCGTGGCGGGGGACGTGAGCGTCGAGGCGCTCGGGCTCGCGCACGCGGGGTACACCGGCGCGGACATCGCCGCGGTGTGCCGGGAAGCCGCGCTCGCGGCGATCGAGGAACGCGCCGACGCCGCCGAGGTGGCGGCGAGGCACTTCGCGATCGCGTCGGGGAGGGTGAAGCCGAGCCCGCCGCCGAGCGAAGCGACGAGAGCGGCGTACGCCGCGTTCGAACGCGCGGGGGGGTGAGAAGGAGGGAGTGGAGGGAGTCTAGAGCTAGAGTCTATTCAGGTGGCGCCTAGCGCCGCTACGAGTGAAACCCCCCGCGACGCCTCGCCTCATCGGGGTCTCTCGTCAGCACATGAGCGCGGCGGTCACCGCGAGCGCGCCGCCGTCCGCGGGGCAGTGCTCTCCCCGCATCGTCGCGACGTCCACGAGGGGGTCCACGACCGCCTCCCACGACGCCGGGCACGCGTCCCCCGGGGCATCCGTCGAGACGACGACGCGGTGCGGCGGCGTCTTCGTCTCGAAGAGCTCGACCCTGAGCTCGTCGATCGCGAGGCCCCCGATCTCGCGCGGGCCGAGCGCGAGCACCTCCACGCGCACCAGGCCGTCCTCGCCCGGATCGCGCGAGGGGGCGAACCGCGTCGCGCGCGTCACCACCGGGAGCCGACGCGGCGGCCGCGAGGGCGCGGTCGCCGTCGCGTGGAGGCCGTCCAGGATCATGTGCGAGAGGTCGGCGTTCGTGTGCGTCAGCTCCTCGCCGTACGCCAGGGGCGGGTCCGAGGCGGACGGAGGCGTCGACATGACCGCCCCGACACGAGCGCGCCCGGAATAATAAATTAACGGCGCCCGACGTCGTGGGAGCGTCCCTCAGTTTTCCCGTCGGTTGCTTCGACGCGCGCGCGCAAATGCTGACGACGTTTGCCTGGGCGGGAAACCTAAGGCTACCTGTGGAGAGGGCGGAAATCGGCCGACGCTCGATCTGGGCGCGCCAGACGCACGCGCCCCGAGGCTCCACCTCCCGCTTCGCCGCGGAGGGACGTGCGGCATCGGCTCCAAGCAGAGCGCCATCGCGCCCGCGGTTCCGACGGGGGACGAGCGGCCCTTCGGACCTCCCGCCTGGGAGTCTCGCCCGGTCGAGCTCTGGAATCTCCCCGCCGAGGATCCCGCCACCTCCGACGCGATGCCTTCCGCCCATAACCGCCGCGGGGCCGGTCTCATCGCCGGTCGTCCGGTCCTGACGGCGCCCGGAAGCCTGGCGGACGACGACGACGTTCCGATCGCCATCGCCCTGAACCTCGGCGCGGACGGAACCCCGAAGCGCCCGCGAGGCAGGCCCAAGGGTACGCGCGCCCGCCCGACGGTCGCTCGTCGATTCGCGCGCGAACGCGATCGCCTCCGCGCGCGACGACCCCCGTCCCCCGCCCTCCCCCCTGACACCCTTATTCTTCCCCCCCTCCCCCCCTCCCCCCCTCCTTCCCGCAGGCTCGAAGAACAAGCCCAAGACCCCGACCGCGACCCCGGCCTCGAACGCGGTCGGCGGCGTCCCGAAACGGCGCGGCCGCCCGCCCAAGTCCGCGTCCAAGTCCGCCGGCCCCGCATCCGCCGCCGCGCCGATCGTACCCGTCGCCGACCCCGCGGCTCCTCCCGCCCCCCCCGTGCGGCTCAAGAAGGACGGCACCCCCGCGAAGAAGCGCGGGCGCCCGCGCAAGACCCCGGGCGCGGACGGACCGGCGCCCGCGACCGGCCCCCCGCCGGCCAAGCGCCCGCGCGGCCGGCCGCGCAAGACCCCCGCGCCGGCGCCCGCCAACTCCAACGACTCCTTCGTCGCGCCGGCGTGGGCGCGCCGGCGGCCCTCCTGGGCGCCGCCCGCCAACGACAGCAGCGACGACAGCGGCGCATCGGACTCTTCCGACTCCGACTCGGCGGACGAGCGTCCCCTCGCGCCCCTCGCGCCCTCGCCCGCGCCCGCGGCGGCGGGACCGAAGCGGGGGCGTCCTCCCTCGGCGAAGGCGGCGGCGGCGAAGGCGGCGCGTCGCGGATCGCTCGAGGGTCCCTCGGGGGGTTCCCTCGGCGCCGCGGCTGCGCCCGGTCCCTCGCGGCGCGGGAACGTGGGGACGCATCCGGGTTCGTCTCCCGGGTTCGCGGCGCACGACGACGACTACATGGGTTCGGACGTCGCGCGCCACGAGCCTCAGATGGACGCGGTGGTGAAGGTGTTTTGCACGCACACGGAGCCGAATTACTCGCTTCCCTGGCAGCGCAAGCGCCAGGTGGCGTCGACGTCGAGCGGGTTCGTCATCCCCGGGAACTTGGTGCTGACGAACGCGCACAGCGTCGAGCACCACACGCAGGTCAAGCTCAAGAAGCGCGGCGAGGATAAGAAGTACGTCGCGAAGGTGTTGTCCATCGGCGTGGAGTGCGATTTGGCTCTGTTGCGAGTGGAGGACGACGCGTTTTTTCGGGGCGTCGAGCCCGTGACGTTCGGGCAGCTCCCGAACCTTCAGTCGAGCGTGACGGTGGTCGGGTACCCCATCGGCGGCGTCGCCATCTCCGTCACGCAGGGCGTCGTGAGTCGCATCGAGGTCACCGCGTACTCGCACGGCTCGGCCGAGCTGCTCGGGCTGCAGATCGACGCCGCGATCAACAGCGGGAACAGCGGCGGCCCCGCGTTCAACGCCGACGGGGAGTGCGTGGGGGCGGCGTTCCAGTCCCTCAAGCACGACGACGCGGAGAACATCGGGTACGTCATCCCCACCCCGGTCATCGTGCACTTCCTGAAGGATTACGAGAAGAACGGCCTGTACACCGGGTTCCCCAACCTCGGCTTGGACTGGCAGAAGCTCGAGAACCCGGAGATGCGGAAGTACCTGCGGATGAAGCACGATCAGCACGGCGTGTTCGCGCGGCGCGTCTCCCCCGTCGGCGCCGCCGCGGACGTGTTCAGGCCCAAGGACGTGCTGCTGAGCTTCGACGGCGTCGACGTCGCCGACGACGGCACGGTGCCGTTCCGGACGGGCGAGCGGATATCGTTCCACTACCTCGTCAGCGAGAAGTACTGCGGGGAGACGGCGAGGGTCACGTTTCTGCGGGACGGGGTGGTGAAGAAGGCGACGCTGAAGCTCTCGCGCGTCCCGCGCTTGGTGCCCGTGCACATCGAGGGCGCCCCCCCGACGTATTTCATCGTCGCGGGCATCGTGTTCACCGTCGTGTGCGTGCCGTATCTCAAGTCCGAGTACGGGAAGGACTACGACTACGACGCGCCGGTGAAGCTGCTGGACCGCATGATGCATCACCACGTCAAGGAGAAGGGGCAGAACGTCGTGGTGGTGTCGCAGGTGCTGGCGGCGGATATCAACATCGGGTACGAGGAAATCAACAACACCGCCGTCACGGGGTTCAACGGCGTCGCGGTGAAGAACCTCGCGCACCTCGCCGAGATGGTCGAGCGGTGTAAGGAGGAGTACCTCAGGTTCGAGCTCGAGCACGAACAGCTCGTCGTGCTCAAGACCAAAGACGCGACGAAGGCGACGACCGCGATCCTGAAGACGCACTGCATCCCGCACGCCAAGTCCCAGGACCTGCGGCGGTGACGAACACCCGCGGTGTACGTACGCCGCGAGGAGACGCGAAGAGCGAAGTAGTACGATCCTCGTAGTATTCGGACGACGCGGGAGACGCACGCGTACTCGATGTGAAATGAAGAGCCACCCCCGTAACGTATCGTTCACGCGCGCTTCAGATCTCTCTGCCACCTCGCGAGCAGGAAATCTCCGAGGATCCCCCGCTCGCGCCGTTCCGGCTCCTCGTCGCGCTCGAACCCGCTCCCCCCGCCCGCGCCGCCCCCCCCGGCCTCCTCGAGCCGCGCCCTCGCCGCGCGAAGCGACGGCTCGCGCGCCGCCGCCGGGTCGTTCGCCAAACGCTCGACGACGCCGTCCACGAACGCCGCGCACGCCCCGGGAGCGGCCGCCTCCAGATCCTCCAGGGCAGCCTCGACCCTCCGCGCGGCGGCGGCGGCCTCGGGGCCTCGACCGACGACGCACCGCGTCGCCGCCGGAGCCAACACCGTCGCCGCCGCGGCGGAGAACGCGTCGGACGCGCGCCGGTTCGGTTCGGTTCGGTTCGGTTCGCCGCCGGGTTCGCCGCCCGGGCTCGGCGCCGTCGAGGGGGGCGCATCGGGGACGGATCGGATCCTTCGAACGGTCCCGTCGAACGCCGCCCCCGCGTCTTCGGGATCCTCCTCCCGCGGCGGCGGCGGCGGCGCTTGCGGCGGCGGCGCGGGCGGCGGGGGCGGCGGGGGCGGCGGTGGCGCGGCGGCCACCTGCGTCGTTTTCTTCCCGAACCGCCTCCCCACGGTTCCGTCCCCGAAATCCCACGCCGGGTCGTCGAACGCGGCTCTGTCTTCGGGCCTCCCTCCGGCGTCGCTCGAGGCGTCCGTTCGCGCGCTCGCGTCGGTTTCCTCGCGGATTCGCTCGGCGACCCTTCGCGCAAGCTCGGGGGACGTCTCCGGGGCGTCGACGACGAATGCGGCGTCGCGGAGGAGGTCCCTCGCGCGGGGTCGCCGCGCGCTTTCCTTCTGCAGGCACAGAGCCACGAAGGCCTTGAACGCGTCGTCGAAATCGCCCTCGAGGCGCGGGGGCGGGTTCTTCGGGATGAAGAACAGGACGCGCATGGGGTGGAGGTCGCTGTACGGAGGCGCGCCGGTGGCCATCTCGATGGCGGTGATGCCGAGGGACCAGACGTCGCACCGCTCGTCGTAGCCTCCCTGCTCGTCGGACTGAATCACCTCCGGCGCCATCCAGAACGGCGTCCCCGTGAACGTCTTGCGCTTGTTCCCCCCGAGCGTGTGCGTCATCTGACCGGCGACGCCGAAATCCGCGAGTCTGACCTGCCCGGTCGCGCTCAGCAGGACGTTCGCCGCCTTGACGTCGCGGTGGATCTTCCCCTCGCCGTGGAGGTAGTCGAGCGCCATGAGCAGGTCGCGGCACACCACCGCGCACGCCTCCTGCCCGAGCGGCTCCGACTCCACGAGGTCGGCCACGCTCCCGCCGGCCATGTATTCCATCGCGATGGCCAGACGCATGCTCCCCTCGTGAAGCCACGAGCCGAGGTACTTGGTCACGTACTCGCTGTCGATCTGCGCGAGCGTCGCGATCTCGCGCTGAATGTCCTCCACCTCATCCTCCGCCTCCTCCAAATCCACGAGCTTCACCGCGACGAGCTCGCCCGTGTGCCGGTCGACGGCGCGGTAGACGACGCCGGACGTCCCGCGCCCGATGCGAGGGCCGAGCTCGAAGCGCTCGCTCGTCAGCGCCATCGCGAAGGCGCGCGTGCGGAAGCGCGCCCCCGAGTCGTCGAATTGTACGAAGGTACGCATCAGAAACGCGCGAAGGGTTTCGAGTCGCGCAGTCTGGAAATTTGGTAACGTCTGAGATGATATTTTTCGACGACGCGCCCCGCGTCGTCGGCGCCGCGCCTAAAAGCCTCGCATCCCCCCCGCGCCTCTGGCTCTTCCCTCGCTCGACACCTCCGCGTTCACCGACCGCCCTCGTTTGGCGCCTCACCAGTCGAACCGCTTGAGCGTCGTCTCCGCCTCGAGAAGGTCCTTCGCCACCTTTTTCCTCCTGTAGAAGATGGGACAGTCCCTGCTCGTGCACAGGACGTCCTGGTGCAGGCTCCCCTGGCACCGCTGGCACTGCGTCCACAGGCGGTTGAAGTCCCGCTCGAGGGGGTTCACCGAGTTGAGCGCCTTCTGCAGGTGCTCCGTCTCCTTCGTCAGGCAGTGCGTGCACAGCGCGGTGGACTGCTTCTCGTCCGTGATGGACGCCCGACACCCCACGCACGAGAGCCGCACTTTCGCGAACATCATGATCCCGCCCGCCTTCACCGTCGGCGTCGGCTGAGCGATGCTCAGCGTGTGATCCCCCTTCAGCAGCTTGCTCTTGGCGTCCGCCATGATCGGGTCGAAGATGCGGCACAGCGGCTTCTCCAGGTAATGGTCCAGGTAGTGTTGGTAATCGATCGGGAGGTTGTTCTCGAGGGCGTAGATGGGGTCCTCGGATTTCTCGTACCCTTTCGCGTTCTTCGCCGCCTTGACGATGACGTACGCGATGCGGTCGCCGACGACGGGCGCGGTCGCGGGATCGCGCTCGCGCATTCGCTTCGCGAGCTCGACGTGCGCCGCCTTGTTGTCGTACGAGTCCGCGTCCTGGGTCAGGCCCTTGGTGATCACCAGGAGGGAGAGATCCATGCGGTTCATGAGGAGATCCGAGATGGTCTTCTTGACGTACTCCACCGCCCCCGCGACGTCCCGGTTGATGAGGATTCGCTGCAACACCGTCTCGATGACCTGCCTGACGAGCAGGCAGTTATCGCGGCGGACCGTCTCGATGCCTTTCGTGTCCATGTAGTCGTGCTTCTCCGGCTTCGTCCACAGGAGCCCGGCGTAGCGTTTCTTGCTGATGAGGAGGTACGGGAAGTACACCTTCTCGAACTCGAGTTTGATGGGTTTGATGAACGTCGCGCTGACGTACTCCGCCGCCTCCTCGCCCAGGCGCATCGCGGTTTTCAAGTCCGAGACGTTGAACTTGATCATCACCGAGTCCGTGTCGCCGTAAATCACGTCCGCGTTCGCCTCGTACCCGTTCGCGGTGTTGTACTTGGCGATGACGAGGTCGCGCGTGTGGTCGATCATCTGCCGCCCGTACGACGTCGTGCTCGAGGAAATCTCCAGGCACGGAAGCTGCCCGACCGTCGCGCCCGTGAACCCGTACACCGAGTTCGCGCTCACCTTCAGCGCGAGCTGCCTGCCGTCCAACACCGCCTTCTCGAGCGGGTCCTGCGCCTTCTTCAGGTCCGCCTTGGCGCGTTTGCGCGCGGACAAGAGCTCCTCGAGAATCTCCGGCAAGATCCCCTTCGTCTTGTTCGCCTTGACGAAGACGTCGCCCGTCGGGGACTTGCTCACGTCATCCGGCGCGAGCCTCGAGACCGCGTTCGGGGGCACCAGCGTGCAGTAACACAGGTTATGCGCCATCATGATGGACGGGTACAGCGACGCGAAGTCCAGCGTCGCGATGGGCACCTCGTAATACCCCGCCTTGGCGTCGAGGACGGTGGCGCCCTCGAACGCGACGCCGCCCTCCGCCTGGTCGCCGCCGCCCTTCTTGGGCATGTGCGGCACGAGCAGCCCTCGCTGCGCCGCCTTGCGCAGGATCTGCGACATCACCTTGATGGACTGGCCGCGCGATAACAGGAACGAGAGCGGGACGCCCGTGACCCTGGCCATCTCGATGTAGTTGTACATGTACATGAGCTTATCCAGGAGCCGCTGGGGCAAGTACGCGTCCTTGAGGCAGTACACGGCGAGGCGGCGTCGGGTCTCCTCGTTCCCAGCCTGGAGCTCCGAGATGGCGGAGTGGTGCACGTCCTCCTTCTGCTCGCCCAGGAAGTGCGCGGAGACGGCGTTGAGGGAGTACGAGCTGAGCTTGTGGTCCCTCTGCACCGCCTGGAGAAGGTCGAACTGCACGCGGCCCTCGATCGTGATCTCCTTGCTGTCGCGCGTGCCGTACGCCTTGGAGCTGAACGTCGTGTCCTTCATCCGGAGCTTGCTGCCGATCATGCGGCCCCAGTACGGGAAGTCCTCCACGCCCAGCGTCGCCGCGCGGTTGATGAGGTACGGGAAGTCGAAGTTCACGATGTTGTACCCGATGAGCAGGTCCGGGTCGACGGACCTCAGGAACTTGCCCCACGAGCGCAGGAGCTCGCGCTCGTCCGTGAAGCTCAGCACGTCGCTCCCGACGATGGGCGCGCACGTGTCGAGGGTCCAGATCGCCCTGATGATGGGCTTATCGTCGCCCTGCGCGGTGACCATCGACGCGATCTGGATCACCGGATCGTGCTCGGCGTCGGGGAAGTGGCCCTTGCGCCCGGCGCACTCGATGTCCATGGACAAGATCCTGAACGGGGCGAGTTTACTGTACTGCCCCTCCGGCGCGTGGCTGACGACGGCGTCGAACCGCACGTCGCACTCGTACTGGCACATCGACTGCTTCTTCGCCCTGTGCGCGTACCCGCCCGCGGGGAGCTCCACCCAGTTCCCGCCGACGACGCCGCGGTCCACCATGAACCGCAGCGTGTACAGCACGTTCGACTCGAACGTCTGGAACGTCAGCGCGGTGTGGTGCAGGTTCGGCACGTGCACGCCCTGCTTCTCGAGGATGCCCCTCGCCGTGGCGACCATGTTCGGCAGCGTCGCGACGATCTTGACGAACGTGCTCGACTTGCCCTCCTGGTAGTACATCAGGCTCTGCTTCTCGCGCACGACGGTGACGGAGGAGATGAACACGCTGTTGCCGCGGCCCTGGCCGCCCCTCTGCTGCTGCGCCATGAGCTCGTTCAGGTTCTTGCGGAAGCCCTCGCACATGGAGTCTTGGAACGAGTCGGGCACCTTCGCGTAGAAGTACGGCTCGAAGCCGTGGACGAACGCGCACACGCTGTTCCCCGCGGCGGTGACGCCGAAGATGCGAAGCAAAGCGGCGTGGCCCATCGCCTTGCGCTCGGGGCCGAGCATCGCGTGGGGCTCGGCGACGACGTAATCGATGTCCAGCTGCTGGAACACGATCGAATCCTTGGACGGGTCGATGGGGGGCGCGGGCTTGCGCTTCCAGTGCTCGCGCTCGGCGTCCGCGACGATGACCTAGGCGAGCGAAGCGGGGAGGCGCGGGGGGGGAGCGAAGAGCGATCAGACGTGCGCGTGACGCGTCGCGCGCATCGCGCGTGGGGAAGAAGTCGCGTCCCTCGGAACGCGCGGAGGGGCGCGTCGCGGACGCGTTTCAAAAAGCCCCGCCCGCTCGCGTCGTCTTCGAGGAGGCACACCTTCTGGTCCATGACGTCGTTCAGGAAGACGTCCTCGTCGTCCGGGTCCTCGTACTCCTCGGGGAGCATCGGCTCCGACTCCATGAACTCCTGGCCGGGGCCCGCGTACGCGCGCTTCGCCCCGTCGGGGCCCCCGCCCTCGCCCGGGCGCTTGCTCATGTGCCGCCGATCGGAAAGGTGCCCACGACGAGTTCAAACCAAAAAGGCAGTCGCGCCGCTGCGGTCCTCCCCCGGAGCCCCTCCGAGCTCGCCCCCGCGTCGGCGCGCGAGCCCTGGCGTGGCGAGGCGCGTGGACGCCCTCGCGGTGCGCGCGCGGTGGTCGGCGCGAGGTCGCGAGTCGTGCCGCGCGGTGTGTCTCGCGATCTCGCCGCGCGCGCGCACAGCTGTCTTCTCGGCGACTCGCCTAGACCATAACCTTGACCCGCGCGCGATTATTCCCAGACACCAGGGCGCTCCGCCGTCCGTGAGAGAGACCAGTCAGTGGCCCCGGAGTCCCCGGAGCGCGTGGCCCTTGCCCATACGCTCGCCGGGCAAAAAGCGCGTCGCTCCACCAATCCCAAAGCTGTCTGCGCTTCGGCGCCCACTTTTCGGGCGGCGCTTTTTGTAGACTGTTTGCCCAGTCCGTGTTTGTCATTTCGGCGACGCGCCCCGCCTCGCCCAATGAAATCGCCGATATTTTCTACAGGCAGGTCGAGCCGTCGTCGCTACAGGCCACTGTTTCTCGCGCTCCCACGCGGAGGGTTGGGGTCGGGCTCAGGGTCCTTAGCCTGGGTAGGGAGCGGCGCGAGGGTAAGCGCCGGGTTTGGGAGCGGCGACGACGTCGCTGACGCCTCGGGACGGCCTCCGGGCGCCTCGGCGGTGAAGGTACGGCCCGGTTCCGACACAGCTCGGCGCGCGCGATGGATTTCCCGCCTTTCGGCGTTTGGCGCCCATCCCGCGCGCGCGCGCGCCGCGTTCGACACGCGCCGACGGCCGTTCGGCGACGCGCGCGCGCCCGCGACGCGCGCGATGGCCCGGGAGGGTCGAACGGGGCGCCCGCGCGCTCTCCTCGCGGTCGAAACCCGGACGAATCGGCGCGATGCGCCGCTCATCCGGTTCCCGCCGGGCGCACGTGTGCCTCGAGGTCCTTTTGTTCCGGAACCGATCGACGTTTTTTTCCCATCGGGACCACCTCGGCGCGAGCCGCCGTGCTCGCTCGCTCGGGGCGCCCGGCGTCCGACGACGCGCGTCGAGCCTCGCGAAGGCGCCGCGCCCGGCTTGTCGCGCGCTCGCGGCGGCCGTCATCCCTCCCCGCTCTCACCCCATCTCGCTGACGCGCTGTCCGACATCACCCCCCCCCCCCCCC
>MDSW01167666.1_pt1 | contig 16549 bp, 16 predicted proteins | sample 811171 | NCBI WGS metagenome assembly MDSW01 (sample SAMN05326641, study PRJNA326480) | marine metagenome | isolation source: seawater | place: Atlantic Ocean: North West | collected 2012
CATAAATATAAAATGAAAAAAATATTAATAAAAAAATTGAAAATATAAAGTACTTATACTTGCTTTTAAAAAATAATATTACTGGTGAACAAAAAAAAACTATTGATATTGAATTAAAAGCATAAAGACCAATTGGATTTAATACTTGAATTACTTCAACTAACCATGACCAAGAATAGGACCATAAATTCCATGGGAACCCTGATAGGATTTTTCCTCTTAAATAATCTGTAATAGAAAAAATTAAACAAAATAAAAAAAAAGAAGAATAGTTATTTTTTAAAAAAAGCCCTGAAAACAAAGATGCAAAACCAAAAAATAATCCTAGAGATAAAGGAATTAATATTAATGAAATGGGTATTAATGACTTTAAATTTTCATCAAATGTAAGTGAGTAAGAAATCCAATAGTTTCCTGAAAGAAAAAAAGCTATTCCAAAAAAATAACCTATGAAAAAAATATTTTTAAGATAAGGTTTTTTTCTGTAAACGTTTTTTGATTTTTTTCTTACAAATGAAATTATTAAAAATAAGGCTGGTATTATCAAAAAGTTTATAAGCGTAAAATTGAAAGGCTGAAAACTTAAAACTGATAAAAGACCAAGGATAAAAGGTAGTATAAATACTATAAATATTCGGTTATTAAAAAGATAATTAGACAGCATTTAATTTATAGATTTAAAAAATTTTTTTTCTAAATTGCTCATTTTAACAAACTCTTTATCTAATCTGTGTTTGTGTCCTAGTAAATGTAAAAAACCGTGTATCCAGAGTTTGTCAAAAAAAATTTTAAAATCTTCATTCTTATAGTTATTAATTTTATTTAAATTTATAACTACATCTCCCAAATAAAAATTAATTCTTTTTTTTAATAATTTTTTTAAAATATCTTTTTCGTAAAAAGGAAATGATAAAACGTCAGTGGTTTTGTTCTTTTTTCTAAATTTTTTATTAAGTTTTTTAATTTCTGTACCGTCAGTTAGAACCAAAGAAAAATTTAAATTTTTATTTTTAAAAAAGGAATTTTTTTTATTTAATTTTTTTATCTTATTTCTTAAATAAGTCTTTGGATTTTTAATATATCTTTTCCAATTTTTATTATGAAGCAACACATTAATTTTTATCATTAAAATTTTTTTGATAAGCCTGAATAATTTTAGAAACTAAAGGATGTCTTACTACATCTCTATGGTCAAACTCTATAGTTTTAATTTCTTTAATTTTTTTTAATATATTTTTTGATTCTACTAAGCCAGAATGAGACTTGTTTATTAAATCTATCTGGGAAGGGTCTCCATTTACGACTAATTTAGAATTTTCACCTATTCTTGTTAAAAACATTTTAATTTGAGTTAGAGTAGCATTTTGGGCTTCATCTAAAATAGCAAATGAATTTTTCAGAGTTCTGCCTCTCATAAATGCTAAAGGTGCAATTTCTATCTCGCCACTATCTAATTTTTTTTGTATTTTTTCAAAACCAAAAAGATCATATAAGGCGTCATACAAAGGTCTTAGATAAGGGTCTACTTTTTCTTTCATGTCACCTGGTAGAAATCCAAGCTTTTCTCCAGCTTCAACTGCTGGCCTTGATAAAATTACACGTTCAACCTTTTTTTCCATTAAGAGCGTAATAGCTACCGATACAGCTAGAAAACTTTTGCCTGTTCCAGCTGGACCTAAAGCCATAACTATGTCTTTTTCTTTTAAAGCTTTTATGTACTCAGACTGTTTTTGAGATCTAGCTATAACTGATCTTCTTGGAGTTTTAATTAAATTATCTAATGATTGAATGTTTAATTTATCCTTTTTTATTATTGTGCCCTTTTTCACAGATAAGATTATATCATTTTTTTCAATCGTATTTGTTAAAATAAATTTATTAATAAGAAATTTAATTGCCTCACAAATTTTATTTATATTTTCAGATTTGCCTTTTGCAGTTATAGAGTTACCTCTAAAAAAAACGGTTGTATTAGTTAATTTTTCTAACTCTAATAAATTTATATTAAATTCACCAACTATAGCCATTAAAATATCATTATCCAAGATTTGAATATTAATAGTTTCTTTGTCTATTTTTTTTATTGTAAAAGTTTGATTTAATTTAGTTATTTCAGACATAATTTAAGCTGCAACATTATTTTTTTCATTGAAAGTAATTTCTCCAAATAAAGTATTAACATTAAAATCATTTATCTTCACATCTATAATTTTGCCTACTAAATTAGATTTACTTTTAACTATAACAGAGTTTTGATACTTATCTCTGCCAAAATATTCATTCTGATTTTTTGTTTTGTTTTCAAAAAGAACTTCCGTTTCTTTGTATAAAAGTTTTTCTCTATATTCTTTTTTAATTTTTTCAGAAATTTTTTGAAACAATATTAGTCTCTTTTTAGATTCTTCTATATTTATCTGGTTTAAATTTGCAGCTGGAGTTCCAGGTCTTGGGCTAAAGATGAATGAATAGGAGTTTATAAATTTAAATTCTTCCATCAAAGAAACGGTTTTATTAAAGTCATCCTTCGTTTCTCCTGGATAACCAATTATAAAATCACTAGAAAATTTTATAGATGGTCTGTTTCTTTTAATTTTTTTTATTTTTTCTATATATTCTTTGATTGTGTGTTTACGATTCATTGATTTTAATATTTTTGATGATCCACTTTGAACTGGTAAATGTAAAAGGGGCATCAATTTTTCACAATTTTTATAAAGATCTATTAAATCATCGGTCATATCTTTGGGATGTGAAGTTGTATATCTAATTCTTCTTAATCCATCTATTGAATTTAATTCTTTAATAATATGGGATAATTTATAATTCTTATAACTATATGCATTAACATTTTGTCCTAGTAAAATTATTTCTTTAGAACCATTATTTACCAGTTTTTTTGCCTCAGATAATATTTCCTCGAATGACCTAGAATACTCGGGACCTCTAGTATAAGGAACAACACAAAAATGACAAAACTTGTCACAACCTTCCTGCACTGTTAGGAATGTAGAAATTTTAGAGTCACTATTTCCGATTAAGTTTAATTTATCAAATTTTTCAATTACATTGAATTGAGTATCATTAATTCTATTTTTTTTAATTTCTATTTTTTTTATTATGTCTGGTATCTTGTGATAAGATTGTGGACCAATTATACCATCAATAAAATTTTCTCTTTTAAGCATTTCATCTCCCTCTGCTTGAGCTACGCAGCCTGTCACTAAAAGTATGGGTTTATTTCTATTTTTAAATTTTTTTTTTATTCTTCCAACATCATGATAAACTTTTTCGGTTGCTTTCTCTCTTATATGACATGTGTTTAATACATAACAATCTGTGTTGGAAATATCTGATGTCTTTTCATAGCCTATTGTTTTAGCTAAATCTAAGATACGATCACTATCGTACTCGTTCATCTGACATCCGAAAGTTTTGATAAATATTTTTTTTAGCAATTTTTTAATTTTTTAATTTTTTTCCATAAAGCTCTAATTTATGGTCTACTAATTCATAACCCAATTTTTTAGCTACTTTGTTTTGTAATTTTTCAATTTCTTCATCAACAAATTCCACTATTTCACCGGTATTAACATCTATTAAATGATCGTGATGCTCATCTGTTGACTGTTCGTATCTAGACTTGCCATCTTTAAAATCATGTTTATTAAGTATACCAGATTCCTCAAAAAGTTTGACTGTACGATAAACTGTTGCGATACTTATTCTCTTATCAACACCATTAACTCGTTTGTGTAACTCATCTACATCTGGATGGTCTTTGGACTCAGACATAACCTTAGCTATAAGCCTTCTTTGATCGGTTAATCTTACTCCTGCTGCCTTACATTTTTCTTCTATTTTGCTCATAAATTTATTTAACTTAACTTAAATATAGTGGTTTAATCAATTTATTTTCTATTAAATTATTTTTAATTAAAAATTCAATATTTTTAAGGTTAAATTCGGTTAAATTTAAATTACTATACCCATAGAGATTGGCTCCTTTGGATATTTTAATTCCTTTTGCAACTGACAATGAAATCCTTATTGCCGAAAAACTGCCCGGACCCACATTAACTATAACTGAAAAATTTTTATCAATTTTAACATTATTTTTTTGAAGAAAATCCAATATGTTACTAACAAGCATGTCACTATTTTTAATATTAGTTTGAAATTTCTTTGTAAAAAAATTATTATCGATTCTTAACCCGATTGAATTATTTTTGCCTGTGCAATTTATTATTAAAAAATCTCTTATCATTCTTTTATTTATAGTTTTTTTATTTCTTCCTGACAAATCTTATTCTAACGAAAAAATAAATGACTATGGAATAATTTCTCTTATGTATCATAGATTTGAAGAAAATAAATACCCTTCGACTAACATAAAAATTTCTGACTTCAAAATGCATTTAAAAATGATTGAGGAAGAGAGTTTTTATTTTGTAAATGCAAATAATTTTCAGGAAGAATTAAAAAGTAATAAAAATAAGAAAAAAATATTATTAACTATTGATGATGGTTTTTTATCTTTTTATGAAAATGCTTGGCCCATTTTAAAATCCAAAAAAATACCTTTTATATTGTTTGTAAGTACTAGGGAGGTTGGTAAATACGGGTATATGACTTGGGATCAAATCAATGAAATAGCTAAAGAAGACTTTGTTCATATTGGAAACCATAGCCATACCCATGAATACTTAATTGACAGAAGTTCAAAAGAAATTCAAAAAGATTTGGAAACTTCAATTTCAATTTTCAAAAAAAATTTAGGTTATAATTCAAAATTTTTTTCATACCCTTTTGGTGAATACAGTTTAGAATTTAAAAAAATTGTAAAAAATCTTAACTTTAAATATGCTTTCGGTCAACATTCTGGAGTTATTGATGAGACAAAAGATATAACTGAGCTACCAAGATTTCCTATAAATGAAAAATATGGGGAAATAAAAAGATTCAAAACTTTGATTAAAACTTTGCCTTTTAAATATAAAAGTATTTTACCAGAAGAAAAATATATAAATGATACTAATAATCCTCCTAAAGTTATTGTTGAATTTTTCGATGATATAAAAAATTTAAATCTTATAAATTGTTATTCTAATGAAGAAAATAAATGGAGAAAATCAGAGATTATCTTCTTAGAAAATTTCAAAATAGAAATAAATTTAAAAGGAAAATTTATTACTGAAAGAGGTCGTATTAATTGTTCATTAAGAGAAGAAAACGGATATTTTAGATGGTTGGGTATGCAATTTATTATAGCTGAAATGTAATTCTTACAAGTTAAGCTCTTTTTTAACGACTGAATTTGTCAGCATAACATTTTCAAAATCTGATAATGAATTTTGTAAAATAATTTTTTCTAGAGTTTTAGTATACTCTTTTCCTGTTTCAGCATACCTGTCGAGTGAATGAATAAGATGAAGACCTGCAATTTGTTTATTCTTTTTTCTTAATTGAAGTCTTTTTTTTCTAAATTCCTTATAGCCTTTATGGGTATTAATATTATTTTTGTAAGCCTTCACAGAAGCTCTAAGAATTGGAAACCTTAAAATTTTATGGTTTTTTTCTTTACTTCTATCAAGGGGAGCGAGGCCTGCGCCATCCCATGTCCATTGACCAAAAATAGCATTTCCTTCAAGAGCAAACCTTGATGTTCCCCAACCACTTTCTTTAGCTGCTTGGGCTAAAGCAATTGAAATTGGTATAATATCCATTCTTATATCTAGCTCTGCCAAATTTTTATCATTTATTTTATACTCTTTAAATTTTTGATTTAACCATAACTTTTGTTTTTTTGTTTGATCTTTTCTCTTTAAAATTTTTTCTAGTTTAGATTTATCATTTAAAATTTTTTGATTTTCTGCAACTACCAGCGGAAGGACTATTTTAATGAATGTTTCTTTTTTAAGTTTTACATTAGAAATTTCATCAAGATCTTTGGGAAATTGAGTAAAGTAAATAGGCTTGACTTTTTTTTCATATCTTACTTTTTTTAAATCATATTGAACATCTTCGAATAAATTTAAAACTGTCTCTGTCTTTAAATTCAAATTTGGTAAAACAAATTCCGAAACACTTTCAGATTTTTTTTCTTTAGGTTTATCTGGAATTTTAGCTACTTTATTCTCTGGGGCTTTAATTTTATCTTTAGGAGGTTTAATTGCCTTTTTTTTCTCTTTTTCTTTTAATTTTGGCTTAGTAACTTCTTTCTCCAATTTTACCTGATCAAAATTAGCCTCTTCTAAAATATTTTTTATGTAAAATCCTCCCATGACCACCAAAAATAAAAAAACAAAGGCCATTGATAAAGATACTACTTTATCGGCTGCTCTAGACTGAAATTTAAAATTGTGTATGCCATTTAAGATAGAAATTGTCGAATTACTTATAAAAGTGCAAATTTTTATAATTCCTCTACCAACCATTAAAAAAGATTTAAAAATTCCTCTAGCAGTAGATACGAAAAAATAGACTATTGAGTCTAAAATAGATGAAAAAAAGTTCCCAATTTTATTTCCAGTAGAATAAATTGGTTTTGTAATTTTTTTTGCCTGAATTTCTAAAATACTTTTGTTTACCTCAGTCGGTATTGTAATTTTATTTTTTTTTAAAATATGTTCTAATTGCGGAGTAGTTAAATATTTTTTATCTTTTAAATAAGATTTAACTTCAGAAATCTTATAGATCTTTGCTAATTCTAAAAGTTTGTCTCTATAACTTAAATTTTTATTCATCTTAGGTAGCCTCGACAGATTTTACTTCTTCAACGTAATGGCAAAGGAGATTTTGTACGCCTCTCTTTAATGTCATAAGTGAACTTGGACAACCAGAACAACTTCCTTGTAGCTCTACTTTTACAACTCCGTCTTCAAATGATTTAAATTTTATATCCCCACCATCTCTTGCAACTGCAGGCCTGATTTTAGTATCTAAAATCTCTTTAATTTTTTTAATTGTTTCATTTGAACTTTCATGGTCTTTGAGTTCAGTATTATCTTTAATCTCTAGTATTGGTTTGTCATTATTTTGAAAATAATCATTAATGTGAGATATTACCATTGGCTTTAAGGCATCCCATGAAACAGCATCTGTTTTTTTTACTGTAAGAAATTTTTCTGATAAAAGAACTAACTCTACACCTTTAAAGTTAAGCAGATTTTTTATAAAGCTATTATTAATTTCATCTATTTTTCTTTTTTGGAACTCTTGAGTTCCAACTACAGATATAGTTTTTGGTGACAAAAACTTCAGTGAATCTGGGTTCGGTGTTTCTTCAGTTTGAATCATAATATTTTAATAATACCATATTAGTTTATATTAACCCCACTATGCTACGAATTTTTTTTAAGTTTTCCTCAGCTATATTTGAGGCTTTTTCTTTGCCTTTTTGTAAGATTGCGTCCAAATGACTTTTCTCTTTCATCAATTTTTTCATATTTTCACCTACAGGGCATACAACCTCTACTACAACATCTGAAAGTTTTTTTTTAAAAAAAGAGAATTCTTTTCCCTTCATTTCTTTTAGAACATCTGTGAGACTTGTATTTGTTAAATCACCATAAATATTTAATAGATTTAATGCTTCAGGTCTTTTTTTTAAATCAAATTCATTATCAGGTATCGGCAAAGTATCGGTTTTGGCCTTTTTTATTTTTTTTATTATATCGTCTGCGCTATCTTTTAAATTAATTCTTGAAAAATCCGACTCTTCAGACTTGCTCATTTTTTTTGTTCCATCTCTTAAACTCATAACTCTAGAAATATTTTTTTGAATTAAAGGTTCTGGTAAAGGGAAAAAATTTTCGGCTTCGAAATCTTTATTAAATTTTTGGGCAATATCTCTACAAAGCTCTAGATGTTGTTTTTGATCAGCACCTACTGGAACATGAGTTGCTTTATATAAAAGTATATCAGCAGCCATAAGATTTGGATAAACATAAAGTCCTACACTAGCTTTTTCTTTATCAGAACCAGCTTTGTCTTTAAATTGCGTCATTCTATTTAACCAGCCTAATCTAGATACACAATTTAATATCCAAGCTAGCTCAGCATGGCCGCTAACTGATGATTGATTAAAAATTATACTCTTGTTCGGGTCCAGACCTGTTGCTAAAAATCCAGCGGTAGTTTCAAATACATTTTCTTTTAGTTTTTTTGGATCTTGAAAAATAGTAATGGCATGCAAATCTACAACACAGTATATGCAATTCATTTCTTTTTGTAATGAAACAAATTTTTTAAGTGCGCCCAAAAAATTACCTAGATGCAAATTTCCAGTGGGTTGGACTCCTGAAAAAACTAGCTTTTTATAATTGCTCATTTTATTTAGTTATATAGTTTTTTATTTTTAATACTCCGAACAAATAACAGGATATTAAATATATAGCTGCCATAAAACCTATCATAATTATGAGATAAATGGACTTATAAATATTATCATAAACCAATTTATCCTCAAAAAAATCTAGACCATAATACAAAGTAAAAGACATAATAATTGTAGAAAAAATAATTTTTATTAAATTAGCCAAGGGTAAATTTTTCAATATTAAAAACTTAGATTTGACCAATAAAAGAAAAAAAATAATTACTGTTATCCATGTAGATATAGATGTTGCGATAGGAATAATTATAAAACCTATTTTTTTAAAAAAAGCTAGACTTATAATAATGTTTAAACAGACACTAAAGAGAGATAAATAAAATGGTGTTTTAGTATTATCTCTAGCAAAGAAAAAATTTGATAGAACTTTTATAAGCGCAAATGCAGGAACACCATATCCGAAAAATTTCAAAGCATTAGCAGTAAGATCAACATTCTCTTGGGAGAAGGAACCATAACCAAAAAGAGCATTTATAATTTCATCAGAGGCTATCACCAACCCTAGGCTAGCTGGTAAAGATAATAACAAACAAAGTTCTAGTGATTTGTTTTGAATCATTAAGACCTCATCTATGTTTCCAATTTTTAAATTTTTAGACAATATAGGTAGAGATACTGTGCCTACAGCAATTCCTGCTATAGCTAAATTTATTTGATAAATTCTATCTGCATAATACAAATAAGAAACAGCACCTGCCTCGAAAGAAGCTATTATTGTTCCAACTAAAATATTAATTTGTGTTACTCCTGAAGAAAAAATACTTGGTAATAGTTTTTTTAAAAAAAATTTCACGTTAGAATTTATTTTTGTTTTGAAGCTAAATGAAGGTTTATAATATTTTTTACAAAAAATTATTAAAAAAATTAATTGTAAAATCCCGGCAAAAGTTACTCCGTAAGATAAATTTTTTACAAAATTTAAATTAAACAAAAAAGAAATTAAAAGAGTTAAAATTAAAACTATATTTAAAATAATAGGAGCTGCTGCTGCTGCGGCAAATTTATTATTGGAATTTAAAATTCCTGAAAAAAACGAAGATAGGCTCACAAAAAGTAAAAATGGAAAAGTTATTCTAGTAAGCTGAACCGCCAAATTAAACTTGTCGGTATTATCATAAAATCCAGGTGCAATTAGGTAAACAAAGTAAGGAGTAAAAATTTCTATTAAAAAAATTATACAAAGAAGTATTAAAACTAAGAGAGTTAAAACTTCATCGGCAAATTTTTTTCCGTTATTTTCACTTTTTATTTTTTCAGAAGTATAGCTTGGAATAAAAGCTGCATTAAATGTACCTTCTGCAAACAGCCTTCTAAAGGTATTAGGAATTCTAAAAGCTACAAAAAAAGCATCCGCAAATATCGATGCTCCAAGAAAAATTGCTATTAATATATCTCTAATATATCCTAGCACCCTGCTAATTAAGGTATAAAAACTAAAAACAGATGTTGAAGACAATAAATTCATAATTCTGTCAAAATTAATAGTGAAATTGTTTCATTTATATTACATACTCAAAAATCGATGACAAAAAAATCTAAAATTGACCATTATACAGATAAAGAGGCACTTGACTTCCATATTAAGGGAAAGTCAGGCAAAATTGAGGTCAATTCTTCAAAACCTTTAACCACAAAAAGAGACTTATCATTAGCTTATTCACCAGGAGTAGCTGCTCCTGTTAGAGAAATAGCAAAAAATCCTGATCATGCTTATGACTATACTAGCAAAGGAAATTTAGTTGCTGTTATAAGTAATGGTTCTGCCATTCTTGGACTAGGTAACCTTGGTTCTCTAGCCTCTAAACCAGTAATGGAAGGTAAAGCCGTGTTGTTCAAAAGGTTTGCAGATATTGACTCTATAGATATCGAGGTCAATAGCACAGACCCAGAAGAAATTATAAATACTATAAAAAATATTGCTGGGACTTTTGGAGGAATAAATCTTGAAGATATAGCTTCTCCAAATTGTTTTATTATCGAGCAAAAATTAAAAGAGATTTTAGATATACCAGTGTTTCATGATGATCAGCATGGGACAGCAATAATAACTACGGCAGCCCTCATAAATGCACTTGATATTTCTAAAAAAAAAATTAAGGACGTAAAAATTGTAGTTAATGGAGCTGGAGCTTCAGCAATTGCTTGCGCTAATCTTTTTAAAATTTTAGGTGTTAAACATGAAAATCTTATTATGTGTGATACAAAAGGTGTTCTTTACAAAGGTAGAGATAAAATTGATCAATTTAAATCTGCACATACTATTAAAACTAAACTAAGAAATTTATCAGAAGCAATTAAAAATGCCGATGTATTTTTGGGCCTTTCCGCTAAAGATGTTGTTTCAACTGATATGGTTAAGTCAATGGCAAAAAATCCGATAATTTTTGCTTGCGCAAATCCAGATCCAGAAATAAGACCTGAAAAAATTTATGAAGTTAGATCAGATGCAATTGTTGCTACGGGTAGATCTGATTATCCTAATCAAGTAAATAATTTAATTGGCTTTCCTTATATCTTTAGGGGCGCACTTGATGTGCGGGCAAAAGAAATAAATGAAGAAATGAAAATGGCTGCAGCTAAAGCCATTGCTTTATTAGCAAGAGAAGATGTTCCAGATGAAGTAGTATCAGCATACGGGGGTGAAAGACCAAGATACGGCAAAGATTATATTATTCCCTCAACTTTTGACCCTCGGTTAATTAGTGTCATTCCGTCTGCTGTTGCTAAAGCAGCAATAAAAACTGGTGTTGCTAGAAAAAAAATTGAAAATTTTGAAGAATATAAAGAACAACTAAATTACAGACTAGATCCTTCGATGTCTATAATGCAAGGTATTAATGCTTACGTAAGAAAAAAACCAAAAACAGTAGTATTTGCAGAAGGGGAAGATAAAAATATGTTAAAGGCAGCTATTGAGTTTGGGAAAAATAATCTCGGTAAACCAATTGTAGTTGGAAGTGAAAAAAGAGTTAGGGAAACTTTAGTAAAAATTGGTTTAGATGCAAATTATAATATTAAAATTATAAACTCTACTGATAAAGAAAAAAGAGAACGTTATGTTAAATTTCTTTACAAAAAATTACAAAGAACAGGTCAATTAGAAAGAGATGTGGATAGATTAGTTAGAAATGACAGGGTTGTTTTTGGATCTTCGATGGTCGCCTGTAAGGATGCAGATGCAATGGTTACTGGAAATATAAGACATTATTCTGCTTCAATCGAAAAACTTAAAACAGTTTGTAATCCTAGACCTGGTGAACCTATTTTTGGCATGACAATGATCGTTTTTAAAGGAAAAACTGTATTAGTAGCAGACACAAATGTGAAAGATTTTCCTACATCAGAGAGACTTGTAGCCGTTTCAAAATCTTGTGTAAGAGTTGCCAGATTATTTGGATTTGATCCAAAAGTTGCATTTCTTTCGCACTCCACATTTGGAAAACCAATTTCAAGAAATACTGAACATGTTAGAGAAGCTATAGAAATTTTGAAAAAAGAAAAAGTTGATTTCGATTTTGATGGAGAAATGCAGCCAGACGTTGCTTTAAATCCTGTTTATAAAGAAATTTACCCATTTTCAAAAATTGTAGGAAATGCAAATATTTTAATCATGCCAGCTCTTCATAGCGCAGCTATATCAACTAAATTGATGAAATCTTTCGGTGATGCAAAACTTATTGGGCCTTTGCTTATCGGTTTAGATCTTCCAATTGAAGTTGCACCTTTAAGATCTTCTACTTCCGATATTTTAAACTTAGCATCAGTTGCGGCCTACTCTTCTGATATAATTAAATACGAAAAAAACTAACTCCTACTTCTACTCAGCTCACTGACTAGGTAAATGGTAGGTATTATTTTTTTTACATCATATATTTCGTTAGCCTCTTTAATTACCTCTCTTCTTTCTTCATCGTCCATAGCTATACCAAAAATATAAATTTTTTTATGAATAGTTTCTAAGGTGTAATTAGAAGATTTAATTTTTTTATTAAAAATTAAAGCTGTCCTTAATTGACTTGTAATTAAAACATCTTTCGCTGAACTTTTGAAATTTGACTGACCCTTAATTTCAATTGCATTTTTTACAGATCTTGCTCCTTTTGTTTCCCAGGCTAATTTTGTTATCTTTATTTTTTCTTCTGGTTCATTAACTTTACCTGTTACAAATATTCTTCCGTCTAATACCTCAACCTGTATAGATAAAAAATATTTATTTTCAGTTAACGTAAGTCTAGCTATTAAGTTTTTTTGCATAATCGTATCATCGATTTGCATACCGACAGTTCGAGGATCAAATGTTATACTGACACCTTGTCCAAATGGTCCAAGTTTATTACCACATGATTCAACGAATAAAAAAATTATTATTATACTAAAAAATTTTTTCATTTTTTATTTTTAGACATATTTTATAAACTTCTTTTTTTGAAATTTTTTCTTTATTTGAAATTAATTCTACTACATCTTTTAAGCTATATTTTTTAAGATATTTCATAGCCTGTTTAATAATCTCAGAATCATTTACTAATTTATTGTTATTATATTTTTTAGAAATTACAACAGTTAACTCACCTTTTAATGGAGATTTAAAAAGTTCAATGGCATCTATATTGTTTCTATAATGAGTTTCATGTAGCTTGGTCAGTTCTCTTGCAATGAAAATATTTCTACCAGAAAAATAAACTTTAAAAATTTTTAAATAAAAGTTGATTTTAATGCCTGGTATAAAAAATATGATAGAAAAATCTATATCCTTTAAATTTAAAAGAGTTTTTTTAAGCTCCTGTTCCTTTTTTGGTAAAAAACCATAAAATAGAAACTTGTCCTCATAGCCGGAGACACTCATAGAAGCTGTTATTGATGAAGCACCAGGTATTGGATAAATTTTAATATTATTGTTTATACACTCTTTTATTAATAAATATCCTGGATCAGACATTGTCGGAGTTCCAGCGTCAGATATTAATGACAAAATTTTGCCCTCATTTAAATGTTTTATAATTTTATTAAGTTCTTTTTTTTCATTGAACTTATGATATGGAACAAGTTTTTTTTTAATTTTATAATGGCTTAATAACTTAGATGATCTTCTTGTATCTTCGCATAAAATAATGTCTGAATTTTTTAATACATCTAGCGATCGTAATGTTATATCATTAAGATTGCCTATTGGTGTAGAAACAATGTATAGACCTGGTGAAAAAGTATTCATTATAATAAATGATTAAAATAACTATTATATTTTTATCCTATATATTAATATTTTTTAATACTTATTTATTAAGTAATGAAAATATTGGGGAAATTAAAATTGGTTTATTGGCCCCTTTTTCAGGTAAGTATAAAAATTTAGGCAATTCACTGTTATTATCAACTCAATTAGCTCTTGATGAAATTGGTGATAAAAAAATCAAAATTATTCCTAGAGATAGCGGATCGGATAATAAGGAGCAACTAAATAGAGCCGTTAAAGAAATAATTGATAGCGGAGCAAAAGTAATTTTGGGACCACCAGATTCAAACGGATTTGAGGAATTATATAAATACAATGACACAATTTTTATTTCTTTGTCAAACAAAGAGCCTAGGATTAAGGAAAATATAATTAGTATTGGAATTAGTCTCGAGTCACAAATCAATGCGATAGAAAAATTTATTAATGGTAAGAAAAAATCAAAAACTATAATAATGTATCCAGAAAATGAATACGCAGAACTTATTGATAAAAAAATAAAAAAAATAAAATTAAAAAATTATAAGATTTTTAAGTATAACTCCGATCCAAAGATACTAACAGGTGAAATTGAAAAGCTAACAAATTATTCTCAAAGAAAAAGAAATTTAGAGTTTAGAAAAAAATTGCTAGAAGGAAAAGAAGATGAAGCGTCTAAAAGAGAACTAGCAAAATTGGAACAAATTTATACACTAGGAAAAGTTAATTTTGACTCACTTATAATAATTGATTTTGGAAATAGCCTAAAAAGCGTCTTGGCATCATTAGTTTTTGCAGACATTGATGATGAAAAAGTTTTGTTTACTACTGTTAATCAGTGGTTTGATGAAAGTATATTTTATGAAAATTCTGTAAAAAATTTATATTATCCTTCTGTAAATTTTAAAAACTTTAAGGAATATAATAATAAATATTTTAGTACATTTAATTTGCAGCCTAATGAGATTACAATTTTGGCTTATGATGCTATTGGTTTAATTTACTATGTTTGGAAAAAAAATAACGGGATAGAGTCAATAAATAATTTTTTGATAAAGGACAAAATTAAAGGAAAAATTGGAAACTTTGCTTTCAATGAAGGAAAAATTTCTCAAGAGCTAATAATTTATAAAACACAAAATAAAACTTTTATTAAAAATTAAATTTTTCTTTTAATTTTTTATAAGCAATATATCTATGGTCTATTAGAATTTTTTTCTTTTTATTCATTTGACCAAAGGTAATTTTATAGTTTTTTGGAATAAAAATGGGATCATATCCAAAACCCTTATTGCCAATAATTTTTTTTGATATATTTCCATAAATTTTTCCCACAACACTTATAGTGTTTTTTAACTTATTACTTTTTATACTTAAGCTACAAACAAACATAGCTCTGGTATTTTTTATTTTTTTATTTCTATTTTTTTTTTCAACCATTTTAATTATTTTTTTCATAGCATTCTTAAAACCTCCATATTTTTTTGCCCATCTAGCAGAATAAATTCCGGGTTTCCCTTCGAGACAATTAATTGATAACCCAGAGTCATCTGATATTGAGGTCATATTTGAATATTTAAAAAAATGATTAGCTTTTAATCTAGAATTAGCTAAAAAACTTTTTCCTGTCTCTATTGGGGCTTTTATATTGAGTTTTGTTGGTGAAATTTTTTTTATCCTTTTTGGCAACAAATAGCTTATCTCTTTAAATTTTCCTTTATTGTGGGTTCCAATCAAAATTTTATTAATTTTTTTCATTCACATCTAGTAATTGATTTTTTAACTCCTATATAACAATTATGGAAAGTAAGAACGAGGAAAAAACTAATAAAAATGTAAATGAGGATGAAATGAAAAAAAATCAAAAATCATCTGAAAACGACAAAAAAAGTGAAAAAAAAGAACTTTCACTTGAAGAAAAACTAAAAGAGACAGAAAACAAACTCTTAAGGACACTTGCGGAATTAGAGAATCAAAGAAGAAGGTTTGAAAAAGAAACAAAAGAAGCCTTTGAATTCGGAGGTTTTAATTTTGCAAGAGAAACTTTAGCTCTTTTAGATAACTTACAAAGAGCAAAAATATCTATAAAAAATGACGAAACATTAAAAGAAAGTAAAGATTTAGAAAAATTTTTAAAAAATATTGAAGTAATAGAAAAAGACTTAGTTTCAATTTTTGAAAAAAACAGTATTAAAAAAATTAAATGTTTAAAAGAAAAATTTGATCCTAATTTACACCAAGCTATGCTTGAAATAGAAAATGACTCTCACCAACCTGGGGTCATTATGCAAGAAATACAACCTGGCTATATGTATAAAGAAAGACTTTTAAGACCCTCATTTGTTGCTGTTTCCAAGAAGAAATTAACTGAAGGAAAGGGAAAAAAGGACAAAAATTAGATTTTGATGACTTGTAGAACAAAAAAAAACACCCATATAAGAGTTAAACAAAAGGATAAATATAATGAGCAGAGTAATAGGAATTGACCTAGGAACTACCAATTCATGTGTTGCAATCATGGAAGGTACTCAAGCAAAGGTTTTAGAAAATGCGGAAGGAGCTAGAACTACTCCTTCAGTTGTTGCTTTTTTGGAAAATGAAGAAAAACTAGTAGGTCAACCGGCAAAAAGACAGGCTGTGACAAACCCTGAGAATACTATATTTGCTGCTAAAAGATTAATTGGAAGAGTTTTTGAAGATAATTCAGTTAAAAAAGATATCGAAAGAGTTCCTTTTAAAATTATCAAATCAGAAAAAGGCGAAGCCTGGATAGAGGGTAAGGGTAAAAAATATTCACCTTCTCAAATATCGGCTTTCATTTTACAAAAAATGAAAGAGACTGCAGAAAAATATTTAGGACAAAAAGTTTCTAAGGCAGTTATAACTGTTCCCGCTTATTTTAACGATGCTCAAAGGCAAGCAACTAAAGACGCTGGTAAAATTGC
>MDSW01012952.1_pt1 | contig 16548 bp, 16 predicted proteins | sample 811171 | NCBI WGS metagenome assembly MDSW01 (sample SAMN05326641, study PRJNA326480) | marine metagenome | isolation source: seawater | place: Atlantic Ocean: North West | collected 2012
GCCCTATACCAAAAATTAAAGACGTTCTTACTGCCATGATAAAAGCCCACGAAATTCAGGGTGTTCTAGCACTGGAAAACAGCTTTAATCGCGTTGGTTTAGATCATGTTTTGCTTGTCCGGATCGCATCCACTGCCGTGCTCACTGGAATGATGGGTGGAGACAGGGAAAAAATTATTAACGCCATCTCAAATGCATTTGTTGATGGCGGGGCACTTAGGACTTATCGTCATGCACCAAATACTGGATCTAGAAAAAGCTGGGCAGCTGGTGATGCTACAAGCAGAGCGATGCGACTAGCATACATTGCAATGACCAATGAAATGGGTTATCCCACAGCACTTACAGCAAAAACATGGGGTTTTCATGATGTGCTTTTTAATGGCAATCCAATCAAAATTGATCAAGAGTTTGGCTCTTATGTCATGGAAAATGTTCTATTTAAAATCTCTTATCCCGCAGAATTTCACGCCCAAACAGCTGTAGAGGCAGCTATGACTTTGCATGATGTTGTCAAAAACAAGCTTGATTTCATAAAAGCTATAAAAATAGAAACTCAAGAGGCTGGATCAAGAATAATAGACAAAACAGGTCCGCTTGATAATCCAGCAGATCGAGATCATTGCATTCAATATATGGTTGCAATTCCATTAATATTTGGGCGGCTTTCAGCAGCAGATTATGAGGATAATGTTGCTATGGATCCCCGAATAGATGCTTTACGAAAAAAAATGTGCGTCGAGGAAAATGAAAAATTCACAAGAGATTATTTTGATTCAACTAAGCGTTATATTGGAAATGCGCTACAAATTGAATTTGAAGATGGCTCAAAAACTGAACGCATAGAGGTTGCCTATCCAGTTGGTCATCGTGAACGTCGAAAAGAAGGCATCCCAATTCTTAAAGAAAAATTTGAAAACAGCATAAAACATAAACTAAAAAGCGATCAATGGTCCAAACTTAGTGACTTATTTCAAGATGATAAAAAATTGAATAATACCTATATCGATGAATTTATGTCTCTTTTGGTCTCATAGTCTTCCAGTGAGAAAATTAGATTTATGTTAATTAATTTCCAATGATTGAAGAGCATATAAGAAAAAAAATCGCTAGTGCTATTCGTGATATTCCACAAGCTGACACATTTGTTTCTAACAGATTATCTCTGTTAATCGAGGAATTAGAAAAATGGAATAAAAAATATAATTTAACCGCAATTCGTGCTCCTAATGAGATGATTCATGGTCATATCATGGATAGCCTCTCAGCTCTTGAATTTATAAAAGGAAAGAATGTTATCGATATAGGTACTGGCGCGGGTTTTCCGGGGTTGCCTCTTGCAATCATGAGGCCGAAAAATCATTTTTTACTTATTGATGGTAATGGAAAAAAAATTGGTTTCATCCAGCATATTATTAGCCTCTTTGAGTTAAAAAATGTTCAGGCGAAAAAAATTCGTGCAGAAAACTTTTTTCCCGACCAACTGTTTGATACTGTAATTGCAAGAGCACTAGCAACGTTACCAAAATTGATTTCATTGTCTGAGCATTTGTTAAAAGAGCATGGCACTATTGTTGCCATGAAAGGAAAGCTTCCTATAAAAGAGCTTAATTCAATAAATAATGGATGGCAGCACCAAGTTCACCCAATAAGAATAGACGGTATGAGTAATCGAGAAAGACACATAATACTATTGAACAAAGAACGGAAATGTGAATTGTGATCAGGGTCATTTCAATTGCGAATCAAAAAGGCGGTGTTGGCAAAACAACCACATGCGTTAATCTCGCTGCTTCGTTAGCTGCTACGAAACGAAAAGTTCTATTAATTGATTTAGATCCTCAAGGCAACGCCACCATGGGATGTGGTGTAGAAAAGAATGATCTTAATATTACAACATGCGATGTTTTATTAGGCGATTCATCCGCCTCCGAAGCTATTATAAATGCACCTGACTGCGGGTTTGATATCATGCCTGGAAATGAGGAGCTCACTCTATCCGAGGTTAAGCTTTTGCAAGAAATTGGCAGAGAGATGAAACTTCGTAATGCGCTAGAAGCTGTGAAAATGAATTATGATTTTATATTAATAGACTGCCCGCCTTCTATAAACATGCTGACAGTAAACGCACTAACCGCATCTGATGGTGTGCTTATTCCAATGCAATGCGAGTACTATGCGCTTGAAGGATTATCTTCTTTGATAAATACAATTGATCAAATAAAAATGACAGTAAACCCCCAACTGGAACTTTATGGTCTATTGAGAACGATGGTTGATCAGCGTGTCAATTTATCAGACGAAGTATCTGAACAATTAATAAATCATTTCGGAGAAAAAGTTTTTCGTACCATGGTGCCAAGAAATGTCACTTTAGCTGAAGCCCCAAGCTTCGGTCGACCGGTTTTAATGCATGATCGCAAATCAAGAGGCGCAATTGCTTATCTAGCATTGGCAGGTGAAATGTTAAGAAGAGGAGATGAGGTCTCCAAAACTATTGAATAAGTTACAACTTGAGAAAATATAAGAGACATAATGAATACAAAAAAAAGACTAGGTAGAGGATTAGACGCGCTTCTTTCGGGAGCAAACCAGCAAAATCCAACCACGCATCAAAGCAAAACAAACGATCAGCTCACTCGAATACCTATAGAGCATTTGCAAAGAGGTCGGTATCAACCTCGCTCTGATATGCGACAAGAGACCCTTGATGAACTGGCACACTCCATTCTGTCACAAGGAATTGTTCAACCATTAGTGGTGAGGCAATTACTTACGGATGAAAATGCGGAAATAAAGTACGAGATAATTGCAGGAGAAAGAAGGTGGAGGGCAGCACAAATTGCAGGCTTAGCAGAAGTTCCGGTTGTAATAAAAGACATACCTGATTCAGATGCAATAGCGATGTCTCTTATAGAAAATATACAAAGGGAGAACCTAAATCCACTTGAAGAGGCACTAGCTCTTGATAGATTGATAAGAGAGTTTGAGCTTACTCATCAGGAAGCTGCTGATGCAGTGGGCAGATCTCGTGCAAGTGTATCTAATTTACTCAGACTTATAGAATTACCAGAGAAGGTCGCAGCGCTGCTTATTTCAAGAAAAATTGATATGGGACATGCAAGAGCATTGTTATCACTCAAAGACCCACACGTACAATCAAAAATTTCTCAGGAAATTATAAAAAAAGGTTTATCTGTAAGGGCTACAGAAAAACTAATAAGAAAATTAAGCGCAAAAGAAGACAACAAAAAAAGAAACTTAATAAAATCTTCAAATCCTGACATTCAGAGGCTTGAGCTTTCCATATCAGAAAAGCTAGGCGCTAAACTTAATATTGATCACAAAGCCAAAGGAAATGGCAGGATAATAATCAGATATAACTCATTAGATGAATTAGAAGGAATAATTGATCATATAAAGTGAGTTAAATTACTAAATTTTTTAAGTATCAAAAGAAGATCGTTGCCATGTTGTTTTCACATAACTATAATGCAAGTGCTGAAAGCTCTATGAAGAGTGAATTATATGCAATAACTTTTTTGCGAAAATTTTACTCTAGTCTGGAAGCATATATAGATGAATCGTGAAACATTTAAGCACAATCAAAACCAAAGTGATTCGGGAATTGTAAGAATCCTTATTTATCAAGGTTCAACAATGGTTGTTTTGACATTTTTGTTTTGGTTTACTGTGAATAATACAGCAGGATACTCATCTTTTTTTGGTGGTTTAATTAGTTTGGTACCGAATTTTTTTTTAGGAGCTAGACTAATTTCTTCAAAGAACGATGCAAAAGGTTTGTTAAGAGCTGCCTATATAGGTGAATTAGGGAAAATTGTTTTAACTGTTTTATTGTTTGGGTTGGTTTTTTATATGGTCAGACCTCTGGACGCGTTGTATCTTTTTTTAAGCTTTATAATCGTTCAGTTTTCAGTAAGCTTGGAATTGTTTTTTAAAAATATTGATTAAAGTGACAACAAGAAAGTAAATATATGGCAACCGAAGGCGGACACGGATCTCAAACCTCTGGAGAATACATTCAGCACCACTTGCAGAATCTCCAAATTTGTAAATTAGATAATGGTGAATGGGCCTGGAATCAATGTGCAGGTAATCCAATGGCATTAAATGTAGACTCCATGTTTTGGTCTCTGCTTCTAGGATTTATTTTTATTTTTCTATTTGGGCGTGCTGCAAAGAAAGCATCACCAGAGAAGCCGTCCAAATTTCAGGCATTGATTGAGATAGTTGTCGACTTTATTGACAGCAGTGTCAGGGATACATTTCATGGAAAAAGTAGATTAATAGCGCCACTAGCATTGACTATTTTTGTGTGGGTATTTTTCATGAATCTTATGGATTTAATTCCGGTCGACTGGATTCCTGAATTATCAAAAATGCTTGGAACAGTCACTGGCTATGACCAACTGTATTATATGAAAGTCGTACCAACCACAGATGTGAATATCACTTTTGGCATGTCAATATCTGTTTTCATCTTAATTATTTTTTATTCTATAAAAAGCAAAGGATTGGGCGGTTTTGTAGCGGAGCTCACGCTCCACCCTATAGCGCCATCCTTCAAAGGTGCCGGTATTATTGCTGCGCCTATCATTATTGCTTTTAATTTTATTCTTGAATCAGTCGCCCTGCTCGCAAAACCACTTTCCCTATCGTTGCGATTATTTGGAAACATGTTTGCTGGGGAATTAATTTTTATACTGATTGCGTTACTGGGAGTATGGCAACTTCCTCTCCATTTTGGATGGGCTGTTTTCCATATTTTGATTGTGACGCTTCAGGCTTTTATTTTCATGATGTTAACCGTAGTTTATCTCACGCTAGCATCTGAAGAACACTAAGAGGTTTTTTGTTTAATATTTTTTACTGGAGAAAATGATGGAAACTGTTATTGGTTATACTGCGATATCTGTCGCACTTCTTATCGGGCTTGGTGCTCTTGGCGTTGGAATTGGAATGGGTTTATTGGGTGGCCGTTTTCTTGAAGGGGCCGCTCGTCAACCTGAACTGGCTCCCATGCTACAAACTAAAATGTTTTTAGTCGTTGCGCTTCTTGATGCGGTTGCCATGATTGGTGTTGGTATTGCGTTATTTTTCGCATTTGCTAATCCATTCATTGCACAATATCAAAACGCTGTAGGTGGTTAGTCAAGACAATCAACTTAACCGTACTTATATAAAAAGTAGATAGGAGTACTCAGTGGATTTAAACGCGACAATAATTGGCCAATCAATTGCAATGATTGTCTTTGTATGGTTCTGCATGAAATATATTTGGCCGCCTTTGATGGACGCCATAGAAGAACGACAAACACAAATTGCAGACGGTTTGGCGGCAGGTGAAGAAGGTAAAATCAAACTCGACAATGCTAATGTTGAGTCAAAAAAAATACTTGATGATGCCCGCAAGCAAGCAACAAGTATACTAGATCAAGCAAACGCAAGAGCTAACGAAATTGTTGCTGATGGTAAAAAGGATGGACAAACAGAAAGAGAGCAACAATTATCTCTGGCGAAAAGCGATATTGAGCAAGAAACAAATAAAGCCAAGGACGAGCTCAGAGGTCAGGTCTCCGAACTTGCAATCGCATCGGCTGAAAAGATTTTAAATAGAGAAATCAATAAGCAAGATCATGCCGATATTCTTGATGCACTTGTGAAAAAAATATAACGATTATGATTAACGGTATAAACAACTAAATGGCTGATAACAACACAACTGCAAGACCATATGCTCAAGCGATATTTGATATCGCTAAAGACACCGGTACCATGGAGCTTTGGGCTGAAGGGCTGATACTTGCAAAAGAAATATTTAAGGACAGCCATCTGAATGATTTTTTGTCAAAACCTTCTTTATCGCCAGAACAAAAATTAAAATTTATCAGCGAACTTTTTTCTGAAATAACAGACGAAACAATGATATTTTCTGGTGATGATGATTGTGGAAATAATTTAATAAAGCTTCTAATTGAAAATTCAAGAATATCTGTTTTCCCAGAAATTTCAGAGCACTTTAATTCATTAAAATCGGAGCTTGAGAACTCAGTTAACGTAACAGTGTCTTCTGCTGTTCCTTTATCAGAAGATCAGAAATTAGCACTAGAAGAAGTTTTAAAGAAACGCTTTGAAAGTGAAATTTATTTGCAAACAGAAATCGATGAAACACTTGTTGGTGGTGCGATAATTCGCACTGGCGACGTCGTTATTGATGGGTCTTTAAGAGCAAGCCTCAGTGGACTCTCTAACGTAATTAATTCTTAAACAAAGGAAAGAGATATGTCATTAAAAGCTTCAGAAATCAGCAAACTGATTAGAGAGCGTATAGAAAATTTTGAAACCACTGCTGAGGCACGTGATGTTGGGACTGTGATCGGTGTAACAGACGGTATTGTTCGTATACATGGTCTTACTGACGCACGTTACGGAGAGATGCTTGAGTTCCCAGAGAACACTTTCGGCATGGCTTTAAACTTGGAACAAGATTCTGTCGGCGCTGTTGTACTAGGTGAGTATAAGCATGTTTCAGAAGGCGATACCGTCAAAACAACAGGGAAGATTCTTGAAGTACCAATAGGCGAAGCCCTTTTAGGAAGAGTTGTTGATGCGCTGGGTAACCCAATTGATGGAAAAGGAGCAATTGATACAAAACTAAGTGCGCCAATTGAAAAAGTTGCTCCTGGAGTAATTTCCAGAAAATCAGTAGACCAGCCTGTACAAACAGGCCTGAAAGCGATCGATTCGATGGTTCCTATCGGAAGAGGTCAAAGAGAGCTTATCATTGGCGACAGACAAACAGGGAAGACTGCTGTAGCAGTAGATGCAATTATCAACCAAAAAGGAACCGGTATTAAGTGCATCTATGTTGCTATAGGTCAAAAAGCATCTTCCATTGCTGGAGTGGTCAGAAAATTAGAAGAAGAGGGAGCAATGGAGCACACAATTGTTGTTGCAGCTGCAGCAGCAGACTCTCCCGCCATGCAATATATTGCCCCATATTCAGGAACCTCGATGGGTGAATACTTTTTGGATAATGGCGAGGACGCATTGATTATATTTGATGACTTAACAAAACAAGCTTGGGCATATCGTCAAGTTTCGTTGTTATTAAGAAGGCCGCCAGGCAGAGAAGCTTATCCTGGCGATGTTTTTTATCTCCATTCTCGTCTTCTTGAAAGAGCATCTAGAGTAAGTGAAGAGCATGTTGAATCAATCACTGGCGGAAAGGTAAAAGGGAAAACAGGATCATTAACCGCATTACCAATTATCGAAACTCAGGCCGGTGATGTATCTGCATTCGTACCAACTAATGTAATTTCAATTACAGATGGACAAATATTTCTAGAAACCGATCTATTTAATGCGGGCATAAGGCCGGCCATCAATGCAGGGTTATCAGTTTCTCGTGTGGGAGGTTCTGCGCAAACTAAAATTATTAAAAAGTTAGGTGGAGGTATCAGGCTGGCATTGGCGCAATACAGAGAATTAGCCGCTTTTGCTCAATTTGCTTCAGATCTAGATGAAGCCACAAGAAAACAACTTGAGCGCGGACAAAGAGCGACTGAGCTTATGAAACAAAAACAATATTCACCGCTCTCTGTTTCTGAGATGGCATTATCACTATTTGCAGTTAATGAGGGATTTTTAGATGATGTTGATGTAACAAAAATTGGTGACTATGAGAGTGCGTTGCACGACTTTGCAAAAACAAAATCAAGTGACTTTTTAGAAAAAATAAATGAAACAGGTGATTTTAATGATGATATCGAAGCTTCATTGAAGAAAATTTGTGAAGATTTTTCTAAAAATGGCGCTTATTAAGATCTCAAATTCTTATTTTAAATTGACAGGTAACTAAATTGGCAGGCGATAAAGAAATATTAAATAAAATCCGAAGCGTGAAAAACATGCAGAAGATTACCAGCGCTATGGAAATGGTTGCTGCCAGCAAAATAAGAAAAGCTCAGGATCAGATGAATGCAGCTAAACCATATGCTGATAGGATCAGGCGTGTGATTGGACACTTAGGTGCAGCCAATCCTGATTATAAGCATCCATTTTTAAGCGAAAGAGACATAAAAAGGGTTGGTATTATTGTTGTGTCTACTGATAGAGGATTATGTGGCGGGTTAAATGTCAATTTGTTCAAACGAGTTATTTCCGATATTGCAGAATATAAAAAAGAGAATATTGAAGTAGATCTTGTTCTTGTCGGCGCAAAAGCGGTTCAATTTTTTAAGAGACTTGGTGGAAATGTTTTGGCAACAACAACACATTTAGGTGACCGTCCAAAGGTTAACGATTTAATCGGCGCAATAAAAATTATGCTCGATGCTTACAATGAAGAAAAAATTGATCGATTATTAATTGCACACAATGAGTTCGTAAGCACCATGAGTCAAAAACCGGACATGAAGACTCTTCTTCCAGTTAGTTCAATTGATGAGAATGATGAATCTTTACAAGCACATTGGGATTATATTTACGAGCCTGACGCTATCGATTTGCTTGATGGCGTGCTTATGCGCTACATCGAATCACAAGTTTATAGAGGCGCAACAGAAAACTTTGCTTGTGAAATGGCGGCTAAAATGGTCGCAATGAAGTCTGCTACAGACAACGCTGGAGAAATAATAGATAAATTACAACTTATATATAACAAAGCTAGACAAGCAGCTATTACCCAAGAAATTTCGGAGATAGTAGGTGGGGCAGCTGCTGTTTCAGGATAAAAATTTTTAATTTAATGATGATGACATTTGGTTGTCACAAAAGGAAATGAGGAAATAATATGAGCACCGGAACTACTGTGCAAATTATCGGAGCTGTCGTGGATGTTGAATTTCCAAGCAGCGAAATACCAAAAATTTATGATGCATTAACAATTGACGATGCTGACTTAACTCTTGAGGTACAACAACAACTTGGAGATGGTGTAGTTAGAACCATTGCAATGGGATCAAGTGAAGGTCTGAAGCGAGGCATGGCTGTCAGTAACACAGGTCAGCCCATATCAGTTCCTGTCGGTGAAAAGACCCTCGGCAGGATAATGGATGTTCTAGGAACCCCTATTGACAATAAAGGCGATATTGGTGCCGAGTTGAATATGCCAATTCATAGAACCCCTCCGACGTATGAAGAACAAGCATCTTCGACAGAAGTTCTTGAAACTGGGATTAAAGTGATCGATTTAATTATGCCGATCGCAAAAGGCGGTAAAGTTGGACTCTTTGGTGGTGCTGGTGTTGGTAAAACCGTAACTCTAATGGAGTTAATTCGAAATATTGCTGCGGAGCATTCTGGATATTCAGTATTTGCAGGGGTTGGTGAAAGAACCAGAGAAGGAAACGATTTTTATCATGAAATGACAGAATCTAATGTTATAGACAAAGTATCCCTTGTATATGGTCAAATGAATGAGCCCCCAGGTAATAGATTAAGAGTAGCGTTAACTGGGCTGACAATGGCAGAAGCGTTTAGGGATGAGGGAAGAGATGTTTTAATGTTTATTGATAACATTTATAGATATACGCTTGCTGGAACCGAAGTTTCTGCTCTTTTGGGGCGTATGCCATCTGCGGTTGGTTATCAACCGACACTTGCAGAAGAAATGGGTGTGTTACAAGAAAGAATTACATCAACAAAAACTGGTTCGATAACTTCATTTCAGGCGGTATATGTTCCTGCAGATGATTTAACGGATCCATCTCCAGCCACCACTTTCGCTCACTTGGATGCAACACTTGTTCTTTCCCGACAAATTGCTGAACTTGGTATATATCCAGCTGTTGATCCATTAGATTCAACGAGTAGATTGCTAGATCCAAATGTGATTGGCCAAGAACATTACGATTGTGCTAGACGCGTGCAAGGTGTTCTTCAGAGGTATAAGGAGTTACAAGACATTATTGCCATTCTTGGTATGGATGAATTATCTGAAGATGACAAACTGAGTGTTACTCGTGCCAGGAAAATTATACGATTTTTCTCTCAGCCATTCTTTGTCGCTGAAACATTTACAGGAGCTCCAGGAAAATATGTCCAGCTTTCAGAAACAATCAGAGGATTTAATGGCATAGTAAATGGCGATTATGATGATCTGCCCGAACAAGCATTCTATATGGTTGGATCGATAGAAGAAGCAGTAGAAAAAGCGAAAACGACTTAAGAAGAGGTCGAAAGAATGAAAACCATTAAAATCGATATTGTTTCTGCTGAAGGTGAAATACACTCAGGCGATGCAAATATGGTTTATGTTCCAGCTCAAATGGGTGAAGTGGGCATAGCACCTCGGCATGCCCCTCTATTAACCTCACTCAAGCCTGGCGAAGTTAGAGTAGAAGACGTTGATGGAAAAGAGCATTTTTTTTATGTAACTGGAGGGATGCTGGAGGTACAGCCCCATCTTGTAACTGTTCTTGCTGATACAGCTCTGAGAGGTGACGAACTTGATGAAGCTGCTGCTAAAAAAGCGCAAAAACAGGCAGAGAAAGCATTAGAAGGAGCATCTGAAGAAACGGATCTTAAGCGCGCTCAATCAGAACTCGCTGAGGCAAATGCTAGATACCGAGCGGCACAAAAGCTAAAAGGTAAATAATAATAGCTGTCTTTAGATAATATAATATTCAAAGTCATAGAATATCCTAGATTTTACTGTTTAATAGAAGCTGATATAACATATATCATCTTCTTTAAATAATTTTATTTAAATAAACAATATGCCTTTAGTAGCACATAATGATTTACCCACATTTTCTCGTCTTGCCAATGAGGGGCATACTATACTGAGCAAAAAAAGAGCTACGAGACAAGATATTCGAGAACTACATATAGGCTTACTGAATATGATGCCTGATGCTGCTTTGTCAGCTACCGAGAATCAATTCATTAGTCTCGTAGGTAATTGCAACCAAATTGCTCAATTTTACGTTTATCCATTTACTCTTCCAGAATTAGCTCGTGGTCAAGACGCAAAAAAACATATAAAAGAACATTATTTCTCATTTGAATATCTGCAAAAACAAGGCCTAGACGCGATGATTGTAACAGGAGCAAATATTCAGCAACCCCATTTAACAGAAGAGCCATTTTGGAAACCATTAACAAAAGTTATGCAATGGGCCCAACTAAATGTTGCTTCTACTCTATGTTCTTGCTTGGCAACTCATGCCATCGTAAAACAATTGTATGATATTGATCGATTACCTTTGAAACAGAAAAAGTGGGGTGTATATAGCCATCGTTCGATTTTACCAAATCACCCAATAATGAGAAATATTAATACTCGCTTTGATGTCCCACATTCCCGACATAATGAGATAACAAAGCAACAACTTGAAGCATCTGGCCTGACTGTATTGGCAGAAAGTGAAACCGCTGGCGTCCACATGGCTGTGAGCCCAGATCAAATTCGTGCTGTATATTTTCAGGGACACCCAGAATATGATTTCAATAGTCTATTGAAAGAGTATAAACGCGAAGTAAATAGATTCAAAAATAATGAAATAAATGAAGTGCCCCCTTTTCCAGAAAATTATTTCTCAGAATCAGCAAGGAAAATTGCAAATTCATATATTAATGAATTAATAAAATCCAGAGAAGGGAATGAAGAATTAATGGAATTTCCAGAAGAAGAACTTAAAGTTACTGTTGACAATACATGGGGCGATACAGGAAAAGCAATTTTTAATAATTGGTTGGGTCTCGTTTACAGTCTGACTAGCCATGATCGATTGAAGCAATATATGGATGGGGTAGATCCAGAGAATCCGTTGGATACGATAAAGTAGCGAATTTAAAAACTGTGATTTATCATAGGTAGAATAATAACTAATAAAATTAAATTATGTCTGATTTTCTTTCATTCGATACCCTGAGTTTACATGCAGGACAAACGCTGGATTCTGAGTTTGGTTCCAGAGCGCAACCCATACACCAGACAACATCATATGTATTCACTGATACTGATACCGCTTCATCGTTATTCAACCTTGAGAGAGGCGGTCATGTCTATAACCGCATCTCAAATCCAACAGTCGGTGTTTTAGAACAACGTGTTGCTGCGCTGGAAGGTGGATCTGCATCTGTTTGTGTTTCTTCAGGCATGAGTGCCGTGTTTTGTGCGCTTACAGCTCTTGTTAGTCAGGGAGACCACGTAGTTGCGTCAGCAAATATGTATGGAGGCAATATTAGTCTTTTGAAAAACACATTACCTAGATTTGGAATTACTGCCACATTCGTTGACCCAACGGATATTAAACAAATTGAATCAGCCATTCAGGAAAATACCAAGATAATTTTTGGCGAACTTATTGGAAATCCTGGTTTGTCTGTTATGGACATAGAAGCTGTTTCAAAGATTTGCAGCAAACATCATTTGCCACTTATGATAGATGGCACTTTCAATACACCATATCTTTGTCGTTGTTTTGAATATGGAGCAAACATCATTGTTCATTCATTAACAAAATGGATGGGTGGTCATGGAACCTCAATCGGTGGTGTTGTTGTAGATGGTGGTAATTTTGATTGGGGCAAAGATGATAAATTTCCGACCTTAACTGAAGCTTATGCACCTTTTACTGGAATAAATTTCTGGGAAGAGTTCGGTCCTAGTGCCTTTGCCACAAGAATCAGAGCAGAAGCAATGCGAGATATCGGACCGTCTATGAGCCCAATGAATGCATTTCTTTTGTTGCAAGGAATTGAGACCCTCTCACTTAGAATGGATCGGCACATATCAAATACAAGAGAATTACTTAAATATCTAAGCAGTCACGATCAAGTTTCATGGGTAAATCATCCCGATATGCCAAATCATGATAGCAATGCTTTAGCTAAAAAGTATATGCCAAAAGGTGCTGGATCAATAATTACGTTTGGAGTTAAAGGTGGAAGAGAAGCCGGTAAAGCATTTATAGAGAATGTAAAGCTTGCCTCGCATTTGGCAAATGTTGGAGATGCAAAAACACTGATTATTCATCCTGCTACAACAACACATTCTCGAATTGATGCAGATGCCCTTGTTGCAGCTGGAATCACTGAAGATATGATAAGAATCTCTGTCGGTATTGAAAATGTTGCAGATATTCAAGATGATTTCAATAAAGGCTTTCGTGCCGCAAAGAAATACAGCTAATGTATATAGAGCTCAATCAAAAAGAAGTTTTTGCATCGACCGGAGGAAAGCCATTTGATCCCAAAAAACCATTAGTATTATTCATACACGGCAGTGGCTTGGATCATACATTTTGGGGTTTACATTCAAGATTTTTTGCTTTCAGAGGTTATTCTGTTCTTTGTATAGATATGCCGGGCCATACTAATTCTGAAGGACCATCACTAGAAAGTATCGAAGAAATGGCAGACTGGGTTAATGAGGTAACTACTGAAATTGGCGCTAAAGATATCTCAGTAGTAGGTCATTCCCAAGGCTGTCTTGTTTCAATCGAATTAGCGTCTCGATACCCAGATGAAATAAAAAGTGTATCTTTGATTGCCAGCGGATATGAAACGCCTGTCAATTCTTTTCTTTTGGATTCAGCGAAAAATGAACCTAAGACTGCTTTGAATAAAATGATTTCATGGGGCTTTGGTGAAGCAGGTCATCTTTATCAAGGAACTATTCCAGGTAATTCTATGTTAATTGGCGGGTATAAAGTTATGGGAGGCAATCCTGATGAGTTATATAAGGATTTACTTGCATGCAATAACTACAAAGCTGGTAAAGATGCAGCTGGAAAGATTAAAGCCTCATGTCAATTAATCTTGGCTGGCCAAGATTTAATGGTACCAAAAAAATCCAGTATGGCATTAGCTGAGGCTTTACCTCCTTCAAGAGAGTTGACGATAATAAAAGAAAGTGGCCACATGCTCCCCCTTGAATCACCGAATAAGTGTCGAGATTTACTTAAAACTTTTATTTTTTCAAAAAATCCAACTGGTAAATAATATGTATCAAATAAATAAGGCGTCTGTGATAGGCGCAGGAACAATGGGTCTCGGAATTGCTGGACAACTTGCTAATGCAGGAATTGATGTTCTTTTGTTAGATTTGCCAAGCAGTAATGGCAACCGTAATTCTGTATGTGAAAGAGCTATTGAGCGATTAATGGATGAGCAACAACCAGGATTACTTCATAAAGACATACTAAAAAAAATTACTATTGGAAATATTGAAGACGATATACAAAAAATATCAGAATCTGATTGGATTGCAGAGGCAGTGGTAGAAAGGCTTGAAATTAAAAAAGAGCTATACAAAACGATTGATATGATTAGGAGAAAAGGATCAATCGTTTCATCTAATACATCAACGATTCCAATTTCATTATTGGTGGAAGATATGCCTGATGAATTTAAGCAAGAATTTGCTATAACTCATTATTTTAATCCAGTTCGTTATATGCAACTTTTAGAAATTGTAAAAGGAGAAACAACCAAGCCTGAGGTGATAGATTGTTTATCAACATTTAATGAAAAAGAAATGGGGAAAGGCATAGTTATTTGTAATGATACACCTGGATTTTTAGGTAATCGTGTGGGAGTTTTTGCAATACAGACTGCCCTTCATAAGGCTTTTGAAATGAAGCTTCAACCAGAAGAAGCAGATGCAATATTTGGAAGGCCAATGGGAATTCCAAAAACAGGAGTTTTTGGTCTATATGACCTAATTGGTATTGATTTGATGAGTGATGTCGCAAAGAGCTTAATTAATATTCTTCCAGATAATGATGTTTTTCATGAAGTATCTGAAGAAATTCCTTCTATGAAAAAAATGATGGATCAAGGATTGCTTGGAAATAAATCATTAAAAGGCGGGTTTTATCGATTCAAAGATCCGGAAGACAGCACCACTAAAGAAACTCTCAATTTTAGTGACTTTGAGTATCGAAATTTTGATTACACTAAACCTGAAATTGCAATTGACGCAGAGCAGCAGAACGATTTCACAATTCTTTTGGCTGACGAAACTAAATACGGTCGTTATGCATGGGAGGTCCTTTCAAATACCCTATGCTATGCGGCAGATCTGGTCCCTAATGTTAATGATTCGTTGGTTGCAATTGATGATGCCATGAAACTTGGTTACAACTGGTTGCAAGGTCCGTTTGAGATGATTGATTCAATTGGTGTGGACAAGTTTGTTGCCAGATTAGAAAAAGAGGGAAGAAAGGTGCCAGAGATTTTAAAGGTTGCTTCAGGAAAATCCTTTTATATCACCCCAAAAACTGGCCTTGAATATATGAAGTTCTCAGGAGAATACAAGAAAATTTCAAGAGAAAAAGGCACCAGAAGGTTCACCGAAGAGAGAAGAACCAAAAAATCTATTCTTTCTAACAAAGCTGCCAGTTACTTCAAAGTGGACAATAAGGTCGGTATGGTTGAATTTCACAGTAAGGCAAATGCCTTGGATGGTGAGTCCATGAACTTACTAAGTGACGCCATAGATCACGCAGAAGAAAATTATCGTGGTTTGATTATACATAATGATTCAAGTCATTTTTCATGTGGTGTCAACCTGGAATGTATTGCCGCTTTTATTCATGAAAAAGATTGGGAGGGGTTGGATGGATTTCTTGATCATTTTCAACAAACCATGAAAAAAATGAAGTATTCAAATATTCCTGTTATATCAGCTCCTGCAGGACTTTCAATCGGTGGGGGTTTTGAGGTTGTTTTACATACTGATCGGACTGTATTTCACGCAAATTCAGTTACAGGGCTAGTAGAATCTCTAGTCGGTGTTGTGCCTGGTGGGGGTGGAGTAAAAGAAATGTTATATCGATGGCGGGATATAAAAAATAATGAGACAGAAGCAGCGTGGGCAACATTTATGAACATAGGCTATGGAAAAACGACTCAATCACCAATGCAAGCTAGAGAGTTTGCAATGTATAGAGAGAACCAAGATACATTTGTCATGAATAGGGATCGATTACTTGACACCGCAATTGATCTGACCATCCAAACGTCAGAAAAGTATAGCCCGACTTATCGTGATAATTTTATAATGCCAGGCCGAGAAGTATGGAAAGAAATGCAAGAGTGGCTAGATAAAACTCACAAAAAAGGATATTTAACCCCACATGATGTAACGACGGGCACTCAAATTGCAATGATAGTTACTGGAGGAGACATCGATGCGGGAATTTCTATGAGCGAAAGTGATTTATTTGGTCTAGAGAGGCAGGCTTTTTTGAAATTAGCGAGGACCGATCAAACAAAAAGTCGTATTAATCATATGCTCAGTTATGGGAAACCTCTTCGAAACTAGCTTTGTTTAAAACTAGTCTAGAGATATTTTAATTTCTGCCGGGAACCAGGGTTTGTTGCAAACGCTTGCTTTAAGCATTCCTTTAGGAGAGCTAATTTCGAAATTTGTTCCGATACCTGAGTAATCCACTGGTACATTAGCAAAGCCTATATTCTTTTTTAGCCTTGGCGAAAAAATACATCTTGTTACATGTCCAATTTTATTATTCGAATCAATGACGGGCCACAAATGTTCAGGCGGAGCATTAA
>MDSW01168749.1_pt1 | contig 16548 bp, 14 predicted proteins | sample 811171 | NCBI WGS metagenome assembly MDSW01 (sample SAMN05326641, study PRJNA326480) | marine metagenome | isolation source: seawater | place: Atlantic Ocean: North West | collected 2012
AAGCTTGATAACGGAGGCGAACGAGTAAGGCTGGAAATAGCATCGATATCTGCAGGGATCTTAGATTTTGAATATGATGATGATTGGTTTCCAGAAACAGATGGTGGTGGCTCCCTACTCAAAATTATTGATTCATCTTCTTCTGTAATGAGTTGGTCGAAAAAAGATAATTGGGAACCTTTTGCTCAAGAAGAAGAAAATCCATACAAAAAGTGGGTGGTTCAATACTTTGGAGAAGAAATAGAAGGGAAAACAGGGCCTGCTAACGATCCTGATAACGATGGAGTTTCAAATTTACTCGAATTCGCGCTAGGTCTGAACCCAATACTAAAGCAATCTGGATCTTTTCTGCCACAGGTCCTCAGGGACGAAAATGGTCTGTCGCTCACATATAATTCAATTAAATCACTTGAAGATTATATTGTGAAAGTTCAGGTCTCCACCGACTTGTCCAACTGGACGGATGTTTCTAATGAAGATTCTTATGAAATTATTTTTGAAGACGAACTCATTAAAACAGTTTCGGTAAAGCTAGAATTTGAAAAAGACCTTAATAACTCCTCGGTTGCTTTTATGAGACTTGTTGTTGAGAGTAAATAGTAATACAAGTTAGCCTGCTCATGGGCAGATAATCATGAAACATCTATTTCCTTCTATCTGTATCATTGGCATTGTGAGTATTAATTACTTATTTTCCGATGAGGAGCAATTAGATGCTACTGATTCAAAAAACTCATCAGTTATAAATAACTCAAGTTTTGAATCGGGTGATGGCAATCAAGCTCTTGGTTGGACATTTGCTCATAATCAACCTGCTGTAAGATCAGATTCCGATTCGCATACTGGTAAATATAGTGCCTATATTAATCTAAAGAATGATGGAGAGAAACCATCTGAATCCCATATTATCAAGAGCATCGATGGAAAGTTTCTGGATGGTTTCAGCTATGAGCTTTCGTTTTTTGTTAAACAGAAGAGGTCAGGGACAGGTGGTTACATTCAGCAATATTTTATAGAATGGTTTAATGAAGAAAAACAGGCACGCGAAGGCACAGGTTTCAAAGACTTTAGCTCGAAGATAGGTGAGTGGGATAAAATTATCGTCCCGGACATTGAAATTCCTGAAAGTGCCCGCTCAGTAAAGTTACTCTTTCGTTTTGTTACGGCCGCCGTCTCTGGTGGAAGGGGTGAGGTTTTTATCGATGACATTAATTTGAGATCGGACAATAGCCCTCAATCAATATTGTCACATATCAATTTGAAAGTCGATCAAGCACAATTTAAATCGGCTATTGAGTTAATTGATGTTTTTCTAAAAAAGTATCCTAATGATTTGAGTAAACAAAAGATGCTTAAACTAAAGTCTAGATTGATCAAATTTCAAAATCTCGATAATTTGAACGATTGAACGATAATTTTATCCAAATTTTTCAGAGAGAATTTTTTTTCTGAAATTGAAGATCTGGTTGAGTTTATTTTTGACGTAGAGCGAGTGCGCCATGTCCCCAAAAATTCCAAACGGTAATGCATAATTGACCTTATCCTTGATTAGGGTTCCCTTGTCTGTTGATTCAAATTCGTGTAGGTGATGCCAGAATTTATAGGGGCCGCTCCTTTGCTCATCAACAAACTGTGTTTCAGGAATCACTGCCTTGATTTCAGTTACCCATGTGTTCCAAATCATGGGAGCAACTCTTATCTTGTAAGTTACTATTTGACCGTCATGCATCGGTTCAGGTTTTCCAGAAGTGATTCTAAACTCCAGATCAGGGGGGGTAATTTCATTTAAATTTTCAGGTTTTGAGAAGAATTTCCACGCATCTTCCAGTAAGATGGGAATTTCCTGAGATTGTGTAAGAGTGTGTATTTTCAAGTCTGAAATATAATTGGTTTCGTTAAAGATCTCACATGAGTACATTAAATAACGAAACTGAGCCAAAAAAAGTTTTAGTTACTGGAGCTTCGAGTGGTATAGGAAAAGAAGTCGCCAAACGCTTAGTTGGTCTCAAACATTCTGTTTTTGTTACTGGAAGGGATAGCGAAAGATTAAGTCAGATCGACGGGGTCAAAGGCTCATTATCAGGAGATCTAACTTTGCCGGCCTTTGTGTCTGAATTAACAAAAACCACTCATACGACGCTAGGAGGTCTAGATGTTTTTATTCATTGTGCTGGAATTGGTCTCATCAGAAAAGTTAAAGACATGACGGATCTTGAGTTTGTGAAGGTCACCAATACCAATATGCGTGCAACCTTTTTGATAGCTAAGGAAGTGGGAGAAATGATGTCTTCTTCAGGTGGAGGGCGTTTTGTTTACGTTCCTGGTATTTTAGGCAAAGCTGCGATGAGTGGAGCAGCAGCCTACTGTGCAAGTAAATTTGGAGCCGTTGGATTCCTCAAATCAATGGAACTTGAATATCGATCAAAAGGTATCCAGTTTACCTATTTTTATTTTGGAGGAGTGGACTCTCCGTTTTGGGATGAGCTGGATATGAAAGTGATGCGCGACAAAATGATACCTGTTAGCTACGCCGCCTCTTCGATTGTTGATGCTGTGCAATGTCCAGAACATCTAGTAACTGGTGACGTTGTGATCCAGCCTCAGACTCATCAACTTTAATTATTTAGTCTCTCAAGTAGTCCACGGTAGCGTTCTCTTGTATCACTGTTTTTGACAGCCATTGCTGCAGCTTTTTTTTGACCTACGAGCACGACCACTTTGCTTCCTCGCGTGATAGCCGTGTATAAAAGGTTTCTCTGAAGTAATAAAAAATGTTGTGTGCTCACAGGGATTACAACGCATGGAAATTCGCTTCCCTGAGATTTATGTACAGTGATTGCAAACGCTGGAGATATTTCATCCAGTTCTCCTGGTTCGTAAGAAGCCATCCTATCTCCACTAAATTGAATTTCTATTTTCCCTGGATCAGTTGAAATTCCAACCACTTTGCCAATATCACCGTTCAATACTTCCTTATCGTAATTATTTCTGGTCTGAATTACTTTATCACCGATTCGGTATCGGGCACCGAAGCGCTCAATCTCGAATGTTGATTCATTTGCTGGGTTCAGTGAGTCTTGCAGCCTTCTATTAAGTGATTGAGTTCCCAGGCTTCCTCTGTGCATTGGGGTAATAACTTGAATGTCGTTTACAGGGTCTAATCCCAGTTTATCCGGTATTCTTTGACTGACCAGATTGGCGATTTTTTCCGAGGTCTCCTCCGGTTCATCGCAGCTTAAGAAAAAGAAATCTGAGTTAGGATCATTTTTCGCCGATTTTGCAAGCTCTGAGGGAATTATGCCCTGATTAATTTCATGGGCTGCGCTAATTATTCTACTTTCTGAGGATTGTCTAAATATTTCATTAAGCCTGGCAACGGGAATTTTATCACATCTGATCATATCTGAAAGAACGCTACCAGGTCCTACTGAAGGTAATTGGTCAACATCACCTACAAGTATCAAATGAGCATTGTTTGGAAGTGCTCTAAGAAATGAGGACATAAGTTGTATGTCGATCATTGATGCCTCATCAACAATGAATAGATCACCTTTAAGGGGATTGCTTTCATCATGTGCAAACTTTCCAGATCTTCCTTGGAATTCTAGTAATCTATGGATCGTTGAGGCCTCTAAACTCGTGCTTTCGGACATTCTTTTAGCCGCTCTTCCTGTTGGCGCGCACAAGACAGTGTTTATTTTTTTAGCCTTTAATATCATAAGGACACTGCGAAGAATGGTTGTCTTACCAACGCCCGGTCCGCCCGTAATGATTAATACTCTTTCCTGTAATGCTAATTCGACTGCATTCCTTTGACCATCTGCAAGAGGGTACCCAATTTTTTCTTGGCACCATGTCAAAGCCTTTTCTATTTCAATGTCTGGATATTCTGCTCTTTTCGAGGCTAGCGATAAGACTTTATCTGTCACTAATTTCTCAGCAGCCATTAGCTGAGGAGGAAAAACCATGGGAGTAGAAGATATTTCATCTCTTTTGACATCATCTTTTTTGACGATCCTTTCTAAGCATTCCTCAACTCTGATTTGTTCTACTCCTAAAAGGTCAGTCGCCGACTCAATGAGTTCAGCTTCAGGTAAAGCACAGTGACCGTTGCCGGTTGCGGTTTGAAGTGCAAAGTGAATGCCAGCCTCAATTCTAGACCAGTCATCAAATTTAATGCCCAACTTTGTAGCGATACTATCTGCGGTTTTGAAACCTATTCCATGAAGATCATGAGAAAGTCGATAAGGATTATCACGCAATTTTTTTATGCTTTCATCGCCATATGTTTTATATATTCTGACTGCTCTTGCTGTACTAATTCCGTGCTGGTGAAGGAATACCATAATGCGTCGGACTGATTTTTGTTTTTCCCAAGATTCTTTTATTTCTTTTCTTCTTTTTGGGCCGATGCCATCTACCTCCTCTAATTTTTTTGAATGATCATCGATAATGTTAAAAACATCAGGTCCAAATTTTTCTACAAGTTTCTTTGCATAAGTAGGCCCGATTCCATCGATTAAGCCGCTCCCAAGATAGCGTTCAATTCCTGCAAGGTTACCGGGTTCTGACGTACTGATTTCGTCTGCTTTGAATTGGGTTCCGTATTGTTCATCCGTGATCCATTCTCCTCTGACTGCGATATCCTCACCTGCATTTGGAGCGGCGCAATTACCTACAACTGTCGATATTTTACTTACGCCATTAATGCGTACTCGTAAAACACAGTATCCGTTTTCTTCATTGTGAAAGGTTACCCTTTCTATGGTTCCACTTAGAGTTTTTTCCTGCACTTGGGGGTTATTTTGCCTGAACAAATTAATAAGTAGTAGTTTTTTTACGTATTTAATTTGATGTCTTGGCAATTTTTAATAAAAAAGTGCTAAGATGCGGTCTTTAATATACGTATTTTTAATATCATGAAGATTTTCACAATTGATACAAAGAAGATATCCCTTTTAATTTTTCCAGTTATTTTGGCATTTTCTCATGCTCAGCAGGATGATCCCCTCGGTGTTTCATCTAGTAAGGCTCTTGAAAGAATCCAACTTCAGTTCGGACAATACTTTGCTGATAAGGTGGTTGAAATGCAGGGGCTAAGAGGACAGAGCCAGCCAAGAGAATGGACGATCGTCGTAAATGATGAGCGCAGTCAGTTTAGATTGAGATCTGTTCGAGTCGATGCGGAAAAGTCAATCAATGAAGGTGAGAGTTCAAAATTTTATCCGGAAAATCTTCCGATAGGTTTTGCTTCATCCAAAAAGATAAAGATTGATTCTAAGAAAGCTTTTGAAATACTTATCAAAGAGGCTCGTGCCGCGAGAATTGGTTTTGATTATGTTAATTACAAATTAAGAAGCCTTGAGTTTGGTGATGAGCCTATTTGGGTGCTTTCTGCCATGAGTTCAAAAGGAGCGCTTCTTGGACAAGTCATTCTCTCAGCCTATGATGCTAATATCTTTAGAACTGTCTGGTATTATCGTGGATCGAGAGGATACGTAAAAATTGTTGATTCAGCACTTGATGGTTTAAGAAAAAATGAATCATCCGATGACGATTTTCCTGCTCCTGAAATCGATAATAGACCCAAGCCAGCTGTAGATGGACTTCCAAATAAAAATAATCCGAGTCCACCAAAAAACATTGGGCCTGGTACAGAAGAGGCTGAAGTCAAGCCTGTCGGTTAAACTAATATAATTAAACAAAGTGATAAAAAATATCCTCAGTGGTGTTAACTCTTTTGTAAACCGTCTAGCTTTTGCCATTGTATTAATACTTATTTTTGCGATTTTTATATATCCACTTTTTTCTGGTGGTAAAGAGGTCAAACGTGTTGAAAATCAGATGGAAAAAATTGGTACAGCATTAGAGTCATATTATGCTGAGAAAGGTTCATGGCCATCCTCTGGACCTAGTAATATAGGTGTTATTCTTAAGGATTCTGTGAGTCAAAAAGATCCTTGGGGTAAAGAATATAGGTATTTTTTTTCCAATGATGGGTATGCAATTCAATCGAGTGGTCCTGATAAGGTTTTTGCAGAGGGACAAAAATTTGGTAAGGATGATCATTGGTATTCAAAGTCCTTAAGACAAAAGAGATAGAGATTTTGGTGATAAATTATTCACTAAAGTTGGACGGTCTAAAATTATGAAAAACAACACCTGTAAAATTTTTAGTATTCTATTATTTAGCAGTTTAATGGCTCCTCTATGTATGGCTGAAAATTGGCCTCGATTCAGAGGAGCTAACGGGCAAGGTATTAGCAATCAATCAGCGCCAATCGAGTGGAATCAAAATAAAAATATCAAGTGGCGAAGTGAACTGCCAGGTCCTGGTAGTTCTAGTCCTGTCATTTTTGGTAATAAAATTTTTGTGACTTGTTTTTCTGGTGTCTCGACCGGAGATCAAGACACATCGAAACTAGTCAGATACGTACTCTGTTTGGATAAGGATAAGGGAACTGTTTTATGGAAAGATGAATTAAAGTCTAATCAGCGCGAAGACCCATACAGCGGTTTTTTAGTAGAACATGGCTATGCTTCGAACACGCCGCTTGTTGCAAAAGGAAAGCTCTTTGTTTATTTGGGTAAGAGTGGAATTCATTGCTATGACCTGAATGGAAAAAAACTTTGGGAAAAAAACTTAGGCACGGGCTCGACGCGACGTAAATGGGGTTCAGCTGCTAGTCCAGTTATCTATAAAAACACTCTTATTGTCAGCGCCGCTGAAGAGGCATTAGCCTTGTATGGTTTGAATCCTGAGACTGGGGAACAGAAATGGAAGTCCCAGGCAGATAGTCTTGAGATGGCTTACGCAACGCCCATCTTTATGAATATTAAACCAGATAGAGATGACTTGATTCTTCCTGTTCCGGGGGAGTTGTGGGGGATGAACCCTGAAACGGGTAAGCTTAGGTGGTTTGTTAAAACCAATATCACTGGGAACGTTTCTCCAAGTCCTGTACTTGGAAATCAAGCGGTATATATTTTTGGTGGGTATCCTAGCTTAAGAAGGTGCGCCATTAAGGTTGATGGACTAAAAGGTGATCTAGGCGAAGAGGCTACATTATGGGAAGATAAACAATCTTCTTACGTGCCTACTCCAGTATATATTAATGGACGATTATACTGGGCAAGTGATACCGGTTATGCGTGTTGTGCTGATGCAAAATCTGGGAAGATGCTTTTTAGAGAAAGGTTAGATGCTCGGGGGAAGGGTTCTAGGGGTAAACCTTTTTATGCTGGGGCAGTCTATGCTGATGGCAAAATATATGCGGTCAGCAGATGGGGAGGAACTTTTGTTTTCAATGCTGACAAAGAATTTAAACTTTTAGCGCATAATAAAATTTCTACTGATGACAGTCAATTTCATGGGACTCCTGCTCTCAGTGATGGAAAAATATTTTTAAGGTCTGACAAATATTTATATTGTATTTCTGAATGAAAATATTAACGGAAAGTTTTGTTGTTTCGACCACAGGTAAAGGTACCTATGAGATTACTGAAGAAATTGAATCAATCGTTTCCAAAAGTAATATTAATGAAGGTGTTGCTACTGTATTCGTTAGGCACACTAGCTGTTCGCTGATTGTGATGGAAAACGCAGACTTTTCTGCACGAACTGATTTGCATGCTTTTTTTGATGAATTGGTTCCTGAGGATACACCCTATTTTGTTCACACCTATGAGGGAGGTGATGATATGCCCTCCCACATAAGGATGTGTCTAACCGATGTTGATAAGAATATACCCATAATTGACGGGAAAATGGTACTAGGAACCTGGCAAGGGTTGTTTCTTTTTGAGCACCGGCGAGCTCCTCATAAAAGAAGTATTGCCGTAGCAGTTTCTGGTATCTAAGCGTGTTTTCTGAAAACCAGAATTCGATTTTATCATTGTAGAATTCAAACCGCTTAGGTTTCAATAACGTTTTACCAATGGAAACATAAACTCACAAAATTGCTAGATATTAGCAGTTTTTACAATTAGATAATTTAACTATGGATTTAACTCATAATGCATTTGGTACATGGAGCGGTGGTCGTTTCATGCATTTCGGCGAATCGCTCACTGAAGAGCGTTTTATCTCTTTGATTAAATTGGCTTATGATTCAGGGGTAAGAACTTTTGTCACCTCCGATGTCTATGGAGTGGGTAGAGCGGATCAAATTCTCGGTGAAGCTCTCGGTGAATATGATCGCGAGTCCTATTGCCTTGTGGGAATGCTTGGTCATGACATCTATGAGGGGAAAAGAGAGGGATCTAAAGGGTACCCTAGGTTTAGTGATCCTTCCTTAAGACCTGCGACTGAGTATTCATCCTATTTAAAAATGGCTGCTGAAAAATCTTTGGAGAATTGCTCTGCTGATAAATTTGATCTTGTGATGCTTCATAACCCTGATGAAAAAGGTTATAATGATCCTGCGGTATGGGATGCGATGTCAGAGCTTAAAGTGGCCGGACTAACCGATAGGCTTGGTATTGCTCCGGGCCCAGCTAATGGGTTTACTTTGGATCTAATTTATAGTTTTGAGCAATTCGGTGATTTGATCGATTGGGCGATGATTATATTGAACCCTTTAGAGCCTTGGCCTGGTAGATTATGTTTGAGGGCCGCTGAAAATGCGAACATAAATATCTTAACTAGAGTTGTTGATTATGGAGGCGTTTTTCATGGCACCATGAAACCTGAACATAAATTTCGTGATGGGGATCATCGAACCTATAGACCTAGCGGGTGGGTTGAGGAAGGTCTGAGTCGAGTTGATAAAATGAGACCAATTATTAATAAATACGGTTTAAGTGAGCTTGAATTTTCTTGTTTGTGGAATTTATCACATGCTCCCGTTAAAAGTGTCGTTCCAACCTTCATCCAAGAGGCAGGAGAAAACGCTACACCAGTTGAAGACCTTGTTAAAGACTATGGATCATTGCCAAAAGAGAGTCCTTTTAGTAAAGAGGAAGTAGAAGAAATTGCGAGCATTGGTGATAATACGGGGTGCATGATGCTTAAAGGCGCTAGTAACCGTCATGAGGAGAGCCTAAGACCAGATGAATGGCCCATGAGACCAGAGCTTATGGAGCTTGCCGGCCGTCATGGTCTTGGAGGGGAATGGTAAATGTCATTTATTTAGCGCTTATTTTAATGATTGAGCAAGGGTCAGAAGAGCCTTCTGCGCCAATAGCCGACAGATCTGATTTCGAACATAATGATCATGGGGTGCGGAGGAGTGACCCATATTTTTGGTTGAAGAATCGAGACGATCCTAAGGTTATTAAATATCTGAAAGATGAAAACAAGTATACCAATCATGTTCTTGAAAAGACTAAGAAACTTCAGAATGATTTAGTTGGGGAGATCAAAGGAAGAATCAAACAGGATGATTCTTCTTATCCAATTCCATGGAAAGACTATTTATATTATACCCGATATGAAGTAGGATCTGACTATACAAAGTACTACAGGCGACAAAAGAATGTGGAGAATGACAGTGAGGAACTGTTATTTGATGTTCCCACAATGTCATTCGGTCATGATTATTTTGATTTTGATCAAGGGGACGTAAGTCCCGATCAAAATTTAATTATTTTTTCTACTGACCTCAGTGGAAGGGGTTTAAGGACCATCAAAGTTTATGATATAGCTAAACAAAAAGTACTTAACGACACGATTGAATCCATTGATGGTGGCCATGCATGGGCTGCTGACAGTAAAACCTTTTTTTATACTAGGCAGGATCCTGATACCTTGAGAAGCTTTCAGGTATGGAGGCATCGATTAGGCGATGCAAGGGATCAAGATATTCTTGTTTATGAAGAAAAAGACGAAACGTTTCACTGTTACGTATTCACTTCTAAATCTGGTAAATATATCATAATTGGATCGGGTCAGACGTTGACTGATGAATACAGGTTCATCGACTCTTCAAATATCAACGCCGATTTTACATTATTCGAAAAGAGAGAAAGAGGAATTGAATATGATATAGATCATATTGGAGATCGTTTCTATATCCGGACTAACCTCGAAGCAGAAAATTTTAGACTTATGACCGCAACAGAAGGTCAAACATCCAGGTCTAATTGGAAAGAGGTTTTACCTCATAGAAATAATATTTATTTGAACGACTTCGAGGTTTTTAATGACTTTATTGTTCTTGAGGACCTTGAGAACGGACTCATTAAATTGAGGGTTATCAGTCAGCAGGATGGAACAGTTGAGGAAATAGATTTTGGTGAACCAACCTATACGGCCTGGATTGATGTTAATTTGGAATCAAACACCGATTGGTTGAGGTATGGTTTTAGTTCGCTTAAAACACCAGAAACTTTATTCGAGTATAATTTTAGAACCAAGCAGAAACGTGCCCTAAAAACACAAGAAGTTCTAGGGAATTATGATCCTGATAATTTCGTTACTGAAAGGCACATGGTTTTATCAAGAGATGGTGAGCCCGTACCGCTTTCTATAGTTTTTAAAAAGAATAATTTCTCCAAAAATGGGCAGTCCCCTCTGCTCCTATACGCTTATGGAGCGTACGGATATAGTACTGACCCTTCATTCAAAAGTAGTCGTATTAGTCTTTTGGACCGAGGGTTTGCTTATGCAATTGCCCATGTTCGAGGAGGTCAGGAAATGGGGAGAAGTTGGTATGAATCGGGTAAATTAATGAAGAAAAAAAACACATTCAATGATTTCATTGATTGTGCAGATTATTTAATTAAAAACAAATACACTTCCACTAAGAAATTGTGCGCTAGTGGTGGAAGTGCTGGAGGTTTATTGATGGGGGTAGTTGTAAATGAAAGGCCCGAGCTTTTTGCCTCGGTCATTGCTGACGTTCCTTGGGTAGATTGTGTGACCACTATGTTAGACCAATCGATTCCTTTGACGACTTCAGAATTTGATGAATGGGGAGACCCCTCGAACAAGGAAGTATTTGATTACATGTTAAGCTATTCACCTTACGATAATATCAAAGCTTTAGATTATCCTAATATGTTAGTTTTGACTGGGTTTAACGATTCTCAGGTTCAGTATTGGGAGCCGGCAAAATGGGTGGCCCGCATCAGATCAAAAAAGACTGACAATAATATCTTACTCTTAAAAACAAATTTTGACTCTGGGCATGGTGGTGCTTCTGGACGATTCGATAAGTACCGTGAACTTGCGATGGAATACGCATTTTTAATAGACTCCATTTCCAATAACTAAAATTGCTCGCAATATCATTTCAAAGAGTGTTTTTTTCTAGTATGAAAAAATTTCTTATTTGCTTTTGGGTGTCACTATCAATTTTTCCTCAAATCGATGCCTCTTTAGCTAAAGGAAAATTAAAAGTTTTTATCTTTGCTGGTCAGTCAAATATGGTTGGATCTGATTCCAACACAAAAGACATAGATAATTTTCCGCCGTTCGTTGGATATGGAAAAGAGCAAGAAAAGAATATGTTTTATTATTCCATTGGTCGTGAAAGAAAATTTGAATCTAATGGCTGGGAACCTCTAAAGCCTATCAACAATGTGGTTGGTCCAGAAATTAGTTTTGCCAGAAAGGTGTCCTCTTCTATTAATGAGCCAGTCGCTATTATAAAATGTGCTGCAGGAGGGACGCATCTTGGAGGTGATTGGAACCCTGATAATCCTTCTGGTTTCAAAATGTATCCTCTCGCTTTGAAATTAGTTAAAGAGGCACTGGCTGAATTAAAGAGAAAAAATATTGAATACAATCTTGAGGGATTCATGTGGCACCAAGGAGAGAACGATATGTTCAATGAAGAGTACATGAAAAATTACGGAGCTAATCTCCAAAATTTTCTCAACAGATGGCGAAAAGATTTAGGTGTTCCTAATCTTAAGTTTTACATTGGTGAATTGTGTACCAAGACAATTTGGGGAATGGACCTTAGGCCGAGAATGTACGCGATAAGTAAGGGTCAGAGACAGGTTACTGAATCAGATGAATTGGCTGAATATGTACCCACTGCACATATTGGTGTTGAGATTGGTGGCGGCGTTGGACTGCACTATCACTATGGTACTTTGGGCCAACTTCAGCATGGAGTGAATTATGCAGATGCGTATTTGGGTTCTATTGATAAAGCTGAAAGCGATTCACGAGAACTTGTGAAATGGCCATATCCAAAGAATCGCGTTGTAAGACTGTTTATAATGGCAGGCCATCGAAACATGGAGGGAGAGAGAGCATTCACCCAAGATCTAAAAAAAATTAAAGGAGGGGAGTTATTACTAAAAGATAATCAAACCGTTGCCTATAAATATAACTTAGGTGGCGGTTACAAGGTTTCGAAAAGCTGGGAACCATTAGGCCCAGTTGATTATTATAATAACTTTGGTCCTGAATTGAGCTTTGGCTCTTTTTTATATAAAAAAGATATCAGGGACTTTGCGATTGCAAAATTCACCCATAGTGGTTCTCAAATTATAGATTGGACTCCTGAAGGTAGTATGGCTAAGTCTCGAAATTTATATAATAAATTCATCAGTTTCGTTAAGGAATCTATTGATGAAATTCGTGATAAAGGAAATGAGGTAATTTTAGAGGGAGTCTTCTACCATATAGGAGAAAATGATATGTCATTCGGCCCGCATAGAAACAATGCTCCAAAGTGGATCAAATCAATAATTGAAAAGAGCAGGAAAGATCTTGGAAATGAAAAATTGAACTGGTATTTGAGCCAGCAACCCCCAACCGACGACAAAAGTGTTAACAAGATAGACGTGGTTTCAGAAATAGAAAAGATGGTCGAAGATGATGATTATCTATTTCACGTTAAAGCTTTTGACCTCGTTCCACAGGCCAAAAAATTAGTCATATCGACTGAAGGAGTTGTTCAGCTAGGAGAAATTTTAGGGGACTATTATTTAAGAAGAACTCAATGATTTAATAATTCAATTTTACATTGAAGATATTACTAGAATTTTTTATTGAGCTTGAGCAACTAAGTTTAATTTTATTATAACTTCATCCCGAATTAGGTCATCAGTTTTACCGGGATAGGAAATCCCAAAATCTTGTCTATTGATATCAAACTCCGCTTTCAGTGTAACAGAATTATCATTATGCGTTACTTGAGTCGGGAATGTGATATTTTTAGTTATTCCTCGCAGCGTTAAATTTCCTGATAACTCGTATTTTGATTCGTTCCCTTTTGAGAAATTTGTGGCCACAAATTTGGTTTCAGCATAGTTATCCACGTCAAAAAAATCGACTGCTTTTAAATGTTTCGTAAGTCGTTCATCATCCGACCATGTTGAATTCATATCAATAGTAAATTCACCTGATTGTGGTTCACCACCCTTGAGATCAAAGCTACCAGTAAAAATCTTGAACCCCCCTTCACGACTGCCTGTAACTTTAGAACCAATAAATCCAATTGTTGACTCTTTGGTAAAAACGTAGGTTATACCGTTTTTTGATATTGCTGGTTCTGTTGGCTCTGCAACTTTTGCATCTACGGTTGAGTCTGCAGGATTACTACAAGATGCAAGAGTTAAGATTAGAGGAACTATAAGGTATTTCATAATGCTAGTTTTTTGCTTTTGCACCCAAAATACAATAATTACTTCAGAAATAAATTTCTTTAGGCACTAGCATTGATTCCAACATTCCATTCCGGAAATGGATCTTTAAAAAGTTTTATCCATTCCTCTTTATCCATTGCTAGTTCTTCTTGAGTTAGTAGCGCCTCATCAAGCATTTTGGTTAGAGCCTTTTTATCCATATTTGTTCCAATGAGTACAATTTCTTGACGACAATCTCCATTAGGCTCAACACTCACGCGTTTAATCTCTTCAAGTTCGTTTGGATCTTTGGGCCAGTGCTCTTTAGGAACAGCTGCCCAGAAAAAACCGAAACACTGGTTTTGGCACATTGCCCCGGCTTGAGACCAATACCCTGCCTTTTGTAGTCTAGTGGCAAGCCAAAATAGGCCTTTGGACCGAATGACACCTGGCCATTCCTGACTAAAAACTTTATGTAGCCGTTCAGGATGAAATGGAATACGGCGCTCATAGACAAAATTAGAAATTCCGTACTCTTCTGTTTCTGGAGTGTACTCCAATAAAGAATCTAACCAACCAGTTGTTTCCTCTGCCTCAGATAGATCATAAAGACCTGTGCCCATGACCTGTTCTAACTTAATATTAGAATTCGTCGTCTCATATATTTTAGCCTTTGGATTTAGAGACCTGATCATGGCATGAATACGTCGTAAATCTGACTTTTCAATTAAATCGACCTTGTTGATAAGGATTACATTGGCAAATTCAATTTGGTCGACTAAAAGATTGACGATAGTTCGTTCGTCTTCCTCTCCCACTTCTGTGCCTCTTGATTTAAGGGTATCGATGCCTTCGTAGTCTTGAAGAAAATTAAACGCATCAACAACGGTAACCATAGTGTCTATAGAAGCGATGTCACCGAGTGAATTACCTTCCTCATCCCGGAAAGTAAAAGTCTCTGCCACTGGCATTGGTTCGCTAACTCCAGTAGATTCAATTAGTAGATGATCGAAGCGATTTTCACGAGCAAGTTTTCCGATTTCTATAAGAAGATCTTCACGCAAGGTGCAGCAAATACATCCATTCGACATTTCGACCATTTTTTCTTCCGCATGAGATAAGCTTGCATCCCCAGACCTAACAAGAGCAGCATCAATATTAACTTCACTCATATCATTGACTATCACAGCCACTCTTTTTCCTTCGCGGTTTCGAAGTATTTGATTTAATAATGTTGTTTTTCCAGCTCCCAGAAATCCTGACAGAACAGTGACTGGGAGGTGATCATTAGTAGCGGTCAGTGATCTCATCACTTATTTATAAAAGCAAATTTTACTAATGCAACAAATTTGCATTAGTAATAAAGTTGCAATAAATAATCTCAATATAACTCACTCTGCCCTTCAATTAATTCTATTGAAGTTTGAATGCTTTGGAAACCTACAAGCAGCTGCGCCTCCTAAGGGAATAATTAAATATTATGCGATAATATCTTTGATGACTTGTCCACCAAATTGGGATAGTTGCTTATATCTACCACCATGAAAATAAGTCAGTTTGTTGTCATCTAATCCAAGTAGATGAAGGATCGTAACGTGTAAATCTCGTATAGGATGCACTACCTCTGTGGCTTTGGCCCCGATATCATCAGTGGCACCAATTATTGAACCTTTCTTTACTCCTCCTCCGGCAAACATCATGGTCATAGCGTCAATGTTGTGACCTCGTCCAAGTGCATAAACTCCTCCTCTTCGGTTGTTATCAGGAGTTCTACCAAATTCACCAGTCCAAACAACTAGGGTTGAATCAAGCATGCCTCTATTTTTTAGATCTTTAATTAAAGCAGCCATTGGTTTATCAACACTTTGTATCCTAGCAGAATGACCTCTCTCAAGGTAGTCGTGACTGTCCCATCCCCCGGAAAATATTTGAACAAACCTTACGCCTTTTTCTACAAGTCTTCTTGCCATTAGGCATTGTTTACCAAAAGCAGCTGTGTGCTTTTGATTTAAGCCGTAATCTTCTTTTATTGATTCAGGCTCCTTATTTAAATCCATCAAATCTGGGACCTCCATTTGCATTCGGTAAGCCAATTCATAATTTTCCATACGGGCTGCAAGCTCGTCATGGTTGGGATACTTTTTTGAATGTTCATTATTCAAAAACCCAAGCTCATCCAACGCTCTTCTTTGGTGGCTTCTGTTTTTGTGAAGAGGTGCATTCAAATCAAGTATTGGTGAACCTTGGGGTCTTAGTCTAGTGCCCTGATAGTGAGCGGGTAGAAAACCATTGTTCCAATTTCTTGATCCGCCCTGCGGAAGTGCCAGTTCACTCATCACAACGTATCCCGGAAGGTTTTGATTAATGGAACCTAGACCATAGTTGACCCAAGATCCTATAGCTGGGTCTCCACCTAGTCGGCTTCCAGTATTCATGTGGAATAAAGCCTCAGGGTGATTTAAAGACTCGGCCTGACAACCTCTGTAATTACATAGTTCATCAGCCACTTCGGGATTTGCGAGATGAACCCATTGATCGCTCATTTCAATTCCAGACTTACCAACTTTTCTAGAACCAAAAGGGCTGCCAACGAAAAAACGAGACCCCGTAGCTAGTCCGGCCGTTCTGTTGGAATCTTTTTTATGCATTTCCCTCAGCTTTGGCTTAGGGTCAAAAGTATCAACTTGGCTAGGGCCTCCTTCCATAAATAACATGATAACTGCCTTTGCTTTAGCGTCATGCATTGGCTTTTTTGGAGAGAGTGGACCTTTATTGTCTTGAGCCACCAAGTCAGTCATCGCTAGCGCTCCAAGAGAAGAGCCAAGGCCATAAATGTGTTCGCGACGATTTTGGTATAACATGGTGTGTTAAATTGACTTAGTTGATTAGTATATATACATGAATTCATTCGCATTAAAAAGGAGTAAACACATGTCGGCTAAAGCTCTTGTTTTTGAGCTGACATCACTGGCCTTTTTGTCTGCAGTATAGTCTTCGTAATTGGGTAAAATTTCTTCGTATTCA
>MDSW01158496.1_pt1 | contig 16547 bp, 10 predicted proteins | sample 811171 | NCBI WGS metagenome assembly MDSW01 (sample SAMN05326641, study PRJNA326480) | marine metagenome | isolation source: seawater | place: Atlantic Ocean: North West | collected 2012
ACGCAAGCACAGACTGTGTCTGCAATGCAGGCTACACAGGACCAGACGGTGGCACGTGTCAGGCGTGTGTCGCTGGCAAATTCAAGGCCACATCAGGCAGTAGTGAGTGCACAGACTGTGCTACCAACTCTCAATCTGACGCTGGGGCATCTGTGTGCCTCTGCAATGCTGGGTTTCATGGAGACGCCAGTGATTGTCAGCAATGCGATGCAGACACATACAAAGACACACCAGGCAGTGAGGTTTGCACCAGTTGTCCGACCCACACACATTCAACGCCTGCTAGTGACCATGTCACAGATTGCACGTGTGACACAGGATATACTGCCAGTGAGGATGGGGTGGAGTGTACAGCTTGTTTGAGTGGCCAGTACAAGAATTTTACAGGGACAGGTGACTGCATTCCCTGTGACACAAACGCCAATTCTGACGCCGGCAGTGACGAGCCCACTGACTGTGTTTGTAACGCCGGCTATGCTGGGATTGATGGTGCAGTATGTGAGGAATGTGAAACTGGCAAGTATGAAGATGTAGCTGTCAACACATGCGTCAGTTGTCCGGATGACACAACATCCATTCCAGGCAGTGCTGCAGAAACAGAGTGCCTCTGCAATCCTGGTTATACAGGGCCAGATGGAGGACCATGCAATGAGTGTGCCGTCAACTTTTTCAAAGACACAGCAGGCAGTGCAGCTTGCACACCATGTACACCATTCTCCACCTCTTTGGCCGGCAGTGACAATGAAACTGACTGTGTCTGTGACAGCGGCTACAAGAAAGTGGACGATAAAACCTGTGATTTGGAATGTGCCCCAGGCTTTGAAGCCGGGCCCAACGAATTGCACTGTTACGGGTGTCAGCATAATTACTACAAAGACACTGCCGGCGACCATGCCTGCACGGAGTGTCCTCCTAATTCCTACCACAACCTACGCAATCAGACCAGCATTGACTCTTGCATCTGTCAGTGGGGGTATATAAAAAGCGGGGACGGGCAATCATGCAATGCCTGTGGGCTTGGCACATTCAATAACCAAAATGGGGAAAGTGGGTGTTTTGAGTGTCATCAACTCCAAGGAGGTGTATGTCAACACAACACGGCCAGTACGTCCACCACTGACTGCCCCGGCCTCTGCCAAGCACCCCCCGGGTATCAAGTCACCACATCTGACAGCAATTTGGAAATCTGCCCCAGCAACACGTACAACGATGGGTCGTTGACACAGTGCCAGACATGTCCGTCTGTCAGCACGTACACTAGTCTGACCGGCAGCACGTCTATTCAGGACTGCACATGCCAGCCCGGCTATTACCGTGACGGCAGCAATGTCTGTGTTGCTTGTGCAAAGGGCAGTTTTAAAACCACCACTGGTGACGGTCCATGCGAGAGTTGTCCGGACAACACCAACACCCTGCAGACGGCCTCCGACGCCAGCACAGCTTGTCTGTGTGTGGCAGGATATGAAATGGCAAATGGAGTGTGCCATGCCTGTTCTGATAATGCCGCCAAACACGTCATCAGCAATGATGCGTGTATTGTCTGCACGGAACACTCCACGCTGGCTGACAACAACTTGCACGCAGAAAGCAGTTGCCTTTGTGATCCGGGATACACCGGCAATTACCAACTGTGTTCACCTTGCCCGGAAAATCACCACAAGGCCGCAGTTGGGCCGGATGCCTGCACTGCCTGCACAGATCACGCTGTCTCACCAGCGGCGTCCACAAGTATCACAAACTGCAGCTGTGACGCACCGGTGTACGTGGCAGACGACCCCGGTCCCGACCACGTCAACGGCACGTGTAAGCCGGCCTGTTTGAATGGTCAAACCATGCAAGGGGACGTGTGTGGACCATGTGCTGAAGGAACTTATAAAGACGCAATCGGCGGCCAGCCCTGCACAGACTGTCCAGTCCCGCGAAACAGCAGTGCGTCTGGCTCAGATCATTTGGATGACTGCAGCTGCCGGGGTGGTGAAATGGCGATATTGGCAGAATACGTGACAGTGGTGGAACTCGGTGCCAAAACAGGTTCCCGCCAAGAAACATGCTCAAACAGCAGTTGCACTTTTCAAACTCAAAGTCACGAAAGTTTGCAAAAGTTGGTAGTGACAGCCAATGCTGCTTATCCCTATGTGACCAATATTCAGATACAGGTTGATGGAATCACTGTGTTTTGGTGCACTGAAGATTGCTCACAATTTGTGGGCCAGGATACAATCATGCCGCCTTTGAAAGGCACAATGCAAGTTACTGTGGAGTTCGGCGGGGTGGAGGTGTGGTTTTTCACAGGCCAGACCGCTGTGTTGTCACAGTCGCCAACGTGGCTGACATCGGACACGAGCCAATTGATAGCGTCATACCAACTCCAACCAGGGGACTGGTTGCTCAAAGAAGACTCTGTGCAGTTCCCAACTGATGTCTGCGTGCCCTGTGTACCAGGCCTCTTGTGTGCAGACTTTATTGTGTCGTGATATGATCATACAGATGCGACAATTTCATGTGGTTGCACAGGTGACTGATTTATGCTGGACTGTTGTCGGCGCCGACGGTGCGAGATTACAGGCATAGCGTAAAAACAGCAAAAAACACACCCCAATAGTGTACTGACATAAATGGCACTGTCTATCAGATATGCAGGTAGAGACATTGCTGTATGTGATAGGGCAAATCATACATGTACTTTATTTTTTTTTTACAATAAAATCCTTGCATCAGATTAGTGGTCATGACGCAGCAATGCCGCACGGAAAAGGCTGCATGCATTTTCGTCGCACCACACATAATGTTACTGAACTCTCATATCCAACCACCCCCAACTCTTCAGCTGATCAGCTGAAAGTTAGCCCACATCTTCATGTGGACACTGGACATAGACAGGTTCATGTAGGGCATCCAAATTGACCGTGGCAGAAACCGCTGAGTTTGAACCAAAAACCCAGACGAACTGCGGTCGGGGTGTGTCAGTATTGTTGCACACATGGCTGCCACATGGCCACCGTCGTGTACCACTCCATATGCATGCTTGATCCAGGTGATTGCCCTCTCTTGTTCGGCAGTTGAGCAGTTGTGCAACTGGTGTATGGTCTGATATTGATGGTAGACTTTGAGATATTCGTACGCACAAGTCCCGTGCTGTGCGCGACAAAATTGCCGGAAGGCATAGGTAAAGTCCAGTATACCTTGTTGTAGATTGGTAATGTTGGAGTATGTGTTGATCAAATTCGTCGTGGCAGGTGTCCGTACATACACAGCCAAGAGATTTCTCAACGAAATGTCAACAGGGATGGAGTCCATGGCCTGCACAATGAAAGTAGTGAGTGTGCCCAACTCACCATGTGTGGCATGTGAGGGATCAGGCAACGACGTCAGCTGATGCACGCTGTCTGCCCCAAGACCAGAGGCTGACCACACCACGGCCAGATCATGTGCCGCAGTGTGTTCACTCTTGACACAAACCGCGGGGAAGTCTGCGAGATTTCTCACGGCAACAATGTCTTGCGCCACACCATGCTCCATTTTTACTGCATAGTATGCTCTGACAATGTCATCAGTGCCCACCCAGTAGGTCACAAACTGAGTCTCAGTGCTGGAAACAGGCAAGACTGAGGTGTCTAGCACCACAGACGCGTTTGAAATGGACAGACGGTCACATTCAGTGACGCTAGCAACATCGAGTTGCGTCATGCCCATGACCCGCATGTCCGCTTGTATAGCTGGACCGGACAGTCTGGTTTGAATGACATATACCACCGAGCCGGCCTCGGTGTAGTATGCCTTCATCACCTGAACGTCAAATACGTCCAAGGCAATGTACTGCGTGAGACCCATCACGGCCACGTGTTGGCCGCTGCGATGCGTTTGAATCTGCACACTTTGCATGGTTGTACTCCACACAATGGTGTCCACGATTGCGACTACTAAGTGACACTCCTGGATTGCATTGGAACTGCTGCAGGTGGCCACGGTGGGTAGCATATCGTCACTGATTTCAAAGCTCAAAGAGTCCATTGACAGCTGCGTGGAGGACAACAGAGGGGTTTGTGAGCAGCCGTCAGAGGTTGTATCTGTACCAAAACCTGCTTGCCGTAGAGTAGACACTCGCCACTGCTGTGCGTAGCAACACCCGCGGATCGTGTCACAGTTTGTGGGTGCCGTCTGGCCCACTGTCACCACAAATCGACTGTGGTTGCTATGTACAATGGTAAGCAAAGACCCACTCACAGAACGTTCAAAGTTGGTGATCTGAATCCGATGGGCACCGGTGTTGGCGTCAGAGGCCATCAACGCTGGCGTCACACAGTCTCCATTCTGCAGCACATAGTCCCCGCGACAGGTAAAAGCACACTCCACCTGGTCTCCATTTGCATTTTCCACGACGGTAAACTCTTTCAACAGCACATTGCCCGTCTCACACGAAACACACCCCTGACTGTGGTCGTTTTCATCCCGTAATTTGGATATACCAAGGCACCGCACCGGACACGAGTTGGCTTGGTTGTATACCTGGCCGTGGTCTTTTGGTTCGTGTAAAGTGGCACCCAAAAACTTGGTATCTGAATACTGACATTGGGCACAAACGCTGTCACTGGTGGTGGTGTGTCCGCCTCGAAACTGACCAATGGGACACGTCAGATCAAACGTGATGAACTCACATTGTGTGTTTCGACTGGTGATACAGGGCAGCTGCTCATATTGCATGGCAAAATTGCACTCGGAGCAGGCTGTGCAGCCCGTGTTGATCCAGTCCTCACAGCGTTGCTCAACGTACGTCTGACCAGCCACGCAGGTTCCGCAGGTGTCGCAGACCGCGTCGTGTTCAGGAACACACGCCTCGTCTGCATACTCATTGTGCTCAGCAACCGAACACCGACTGCATGGCTGGCACGCAAAGTTTCCAACCAAGTTTTTAAACGTCTGGTTTTGGATGCAACGCACACAATCCAGGCCGGGATAGCTTGAGTTCTCATACCCCATTTTACACTCACACCCAAACAAGTCAGACGCGCCGGCCAAAGTTGTGCTGTGGTCTGGGCATTCTTCTATGTTGTTGTCCCCAACACAATAATGCTCAGCAAGACATTCTGCACAGACCTGATTGTCGTCGTACAGGCCCGGTCGACACAGGCATTGGTCAACGTCCTCCTGTCGGGTTTGATTCTGTGTCCATCGGTCTGGCGCGCAGAGGAATCGCGTTCCGTTACTGCAAAAACTATCAAATGGGCATTCCAGGCATGTGTCGTCGGGTGCATTGTACCAGCCATCAATGCAAATGCAGTGGCTTTGCTCAGACGACCCTGCTTGTGAAATCTGCCGGGAATCACTGCAATTATATGCAGAGTTGTTGTAACAGTAGTCATTTACAGTGCACAGGGTACATGTAAAGTTCGTCTCGGTTTGATCAGTTCTATAAAACCCATGCAAACAATTGCAATCAAGCACGTGTGTTCCGCCTTCATAATTGTTGACGGAGTTCACAGGACATGGTATCAGGGTTTGACCGACTCCACCCGGACAATAAAAGTCTCGCGGACACACTTGACAACCATGTTCAGCAGTGGCGTAGAAACCGGGCGAACAACCACAGTCTGATAATTGACTGGAGCCGGTTGCGCTGAAGCTATTTGCACCACATGAATACCGAACCCCGTCCACACAGTAAAATCCTTGTTCGCATAGAGCACACACCGTGTCATTCCGATCATTGTTAAAGTGCACACCGCAAGTCGTGTCAGTAGTGCTGTTGTCGTGACTTTTGCTGTAATATCCAGTTTGACAAGGAGTACAGTCGGTACACACAATGGATGACGTAGGGGTACATTCTGCTGTAACGTATTGCTCCACTCCATTCACCACCGGGCAGTTGGGCTCACAGTCGTCACACTCCGCCATGGCCGTGGAAAGAGCTTTTTTGCCCGCTGCACACGTCTGGCAGGAAATACTGTTGTTAGAGTTAGTAGTCTTGTATTTGCCAACCAAGCAAGCCACACATGCGTCATTGGCTTCGTCAGCTTCATACCCTGCATTGCAATGGCAAAAAGTCGAAGTTTCGTCCCAAAACGGCAAATTGCTATCATCTTGACATCCCTTACAAACTCTATTTTGTGTGGGAGTGCATGCAAGGTCAACACGCCAATCGTTGCCTCTGCAACTATCACATTCTGTACACGTTTGTGTGTTAATGACGTCAGTACGAAACTCATTGTCGGGACAGACTTCACATGTTGCGATGTCAGAGCTACATTCACATTTTCGATACGTACCGGTCCTGATTTGAGAACACTCTACAACAAACCAGAGATCGGACTCACACGCAGCAAACATATACGCATTGCCTGATTTTGCTTTGGCTCCCGTACACGTCCGATCAAACGACGCGCAGTATTGATCGCATGATTTGCCGTCCATGGACACTGCGGGTGAAGAGGTGGGGTTGCCAATTAAAACCTCACAGCCACCGCACTGTGAATTCACGTCTGGCCAAGTGGACGTGTCACATTGATAGGTAAACTCCATTCCAGCCACACATGAGCACTGTGCGTTGCCTGAAGTGCCATGCGTGGACTCATCGGCCGCACAAGGCAGGCATTCTGTCGCTGCACTATTGGCATCCGGCATGAAGGTGTCAGGCGGACATAAAGTGCAGGCGTCATTGCTGACATTGGATTTGATTGACCCTGCCGGGCATTCAGTACATATCCCATTAAACAAGTAATAACCTGGCTCACATTCACATTGAATCTCCTCCGTTGATCCAATCCCAGCCACACTGTGGTTCCGGCACGGGGAACACGCCGTGGCGTTGCTGATGACATATTTGAAGGTGTTCTCGGGACAGGCAGCGCAGGAGTCACCGTCCAGAAAGTGTCCGGGAGGGCACATGCAATCATTCACAGAGGTTGACCCTGTCGTGAGGGTGGTGAATCCGTCAGCACAAGCAGTACACGTTGTAGCATCTCCTGCCACGTCTTTATACGATCCCACCTGGCACGGCTCGCATAGAATGTCACTCACGTGATAATGCCCAACCTGACAATGACAGTCTTGATGTGTTGTGTCTGTAGCGACTCTGCCGGCTGTTCTGACTTTCTCTGCCAATGGTTCAATGTATCCACAGTTACACACCATGGAATTTTGCAGAGAATCACAACCAATTGAACCACCAGATGCACAGCTTTCCCAGCTTGCAATATGAGTGGCATCTTCACATAACAAACCATGATTGGAACAAAATTCACGACACGTGAGTGCATTGCCATAGGACAGTCTAATGACGCATGAATCTTCTGCACAGAAATGATCATCTACGTGTTGTTTTGTCAATATACCATCACATACCTTGGGCGGTTGACATACATTACACGGACCCCCCAACACACCGTAAAAGTTAGCGTCACAGGAACAGCTTTCAATGCCAATATTTGGATCAGACGGATTTGCAGAGTGTGAAGTGCCAGTATCATCAGGGCAATTCTGACAATTTGAAGCTGTGAGACCCGTGCAAGGCGCGCTGTCGTACTGGTCGTCATCACACAGCACACAGTCTATACAATCGGCTTGTGAGTTAATGGGCACCACAGGGGTAAACTTATAATCACCTGCACACACTGTGCATTCACTGGCGTCAAGAATTGAAGTAAATGTTCCAGGAGCACAAGGCTCACACACATGATCACTGGCCTCATAGTAGGCAGTAGAACACTGACAGTCATCCTGATGGTCACTGCCTGGCAAACTCTGCGAGTGGCTGTGACAATCGCTGCACTCAGCCCGCCAGCCTGGCGTGTCTGCAAAGGTGTTTGCTGGGCAGGCCTCGCACACACCGTCTGGACACGTGGCCCCAACCACGCATTTGTATCCAGGAGAACACTGACAATCCACTCGGGGCAGCGTGTAAGAACTTGAATTAGCTGGACAGCTGTCACAGTGTGTAGCGCCGTACTGGGTCGAGAATGTGCCAAAAGAGCAATTATGACACTGACCGTTAGCGGAGAATTCCCCTGGCAAACAGCTTGTGCATATGGGCTCCAACTGCGTGCCAATCCGCACAAAAGTGTCGTCACATGCACAGTCCTCTACACTATCACTGCCCGGTGTCGACGAAGAGTCTGCCACACAGTCGTGACATCGGGTCATCGCGGTCAAGTTGGCAAACGTGTTGGCTGCACATGGCAGACAGTCGGCATCCCCTGTGACGTTTTTGAATGTGCCCTTTGCACAAGCCGTGCATTCACCCCCATCGGGTCCGCTGAACCCAATGTTGCAAAGACAAGCTGTGTCTGCAATACTGCCGGCGAGTGAAAACGCATTGGGGTCACAAAGCTGACACTGATCATCATTACTGATCGTGTCTTTGTATTTGCCGGCTGCACATTCTTCGCACTGTAGATTATCAAACTCAAAACCTTTGACACACTCACAGTCGTAGCTGTGATCACTTCCCGCTGGGGCTGTTGATTGTGGTCGACAGTCTGTGCAGATAGTGTCGCCGGGTAGAGAGTATTGATCTTGAGCACACTGCTCACACACTGTATGACCAGTGCTGTTTGTGAACGTCCCCCCTTCGCATGTCAAACATGCCTGATCACCAGTTGTGTTTTTGAATTTACCCGCAGGACACGCCGCACAATCAGAACCGGTCTTTTCAAAGCCAGTGTCACAGACACAGAAACTGGCAGAATCGGCAAAATCAATCACCGTGAGCATGTTTGCCGGACAGTGTAATTGCTGTCCGTCAACATAATACTGCGGCGCGGTCCCATTCTCGCACACAACACCAATGCGATGGTACCCTCCTTCACAAATACATGCATCCACAGTGGAGGGGTACTCTAAAGGGTCCGTGAATGAGTGTTCTGGACACGCAAACCTGGAACCGTTCACACAGTAACTGCTGCTTGGACATAGCAAACACACCGTGTCGTCCACATACTCTCCATGAAACGCAATGCTGTATGCACTCATTACAAGAAGTAGCAGCCCGCGCATTGTGTGCTGATCAATAGAGGTTTATATATGTAATGGCTTCCCTACTCCATGTATTCCACTCCTTTGTGCCACAAGAAAACAGGCCTGCGTTTGATATTTAAGAACACACACAAAACGCGCGTCGTTGAATATTGCAGACGACATGCCTAAGTTTGGGCAAAAGAAAGGGCATAATGCCACGGTCTTTGCGGCATTTGTTGCCATTTTTGTGCACACCCTCACCAACGCTGTGATGGGTTACGTTGGCTTCATGGCCCCAGACGGGGGTGAGAAGTCATGGCAGCGGTGGGGTGAACACTTCAAAACGCCCCACGCACCAGTTTGGGTGCAGTCGATTGCCACCATGGTAAACCCCGACATCAAACCCCGTCAGGACACAACCTTTTGCAACGTGTTCATGACGCTGGTGTGGCAGAACGTATGGTGGTGGGTTTCCGCATACATCATCGAGGTGCTCAAGGCCGCACCACACTGCAAATGGGCAAAACTGCGAACGTTGGCCTGGCGGTTTATCTTTGACACGGGACATTCAGGAATGGTCTACATGTTCGGGTCGTGGGTATTCGAACCAAACGACGGACAATTCTTGGGGTTTGGTGCGTTCTTTGTCACCGGTTTCAATCTTGGCTGTTTCATGAGAAACAATGAGCAGGTGTTGAAGAGTGTGGTGATTCTGTCGTATTACCACATGTGGACCACGGCGCTTTACATGATGCAGCGCAAATGTTTTCTCACGACTACCGAGTGGGGATGCGCGCTGTTGGTGCTGCCGTACTTCCCATACTTGTTGTGGCAGATGATGGAACTGCCAGACGAGTTGTACAACCCCATCATCAAGAAACGTAGAATGATCCCACTGTGTGCACTTCTGATTGGTATGTGTTACCATAGGATGCCAGAATTTTTTGACGTTACGGTCACCTCCCATCTGGAATTTCATCGCGACGCAAATGCTGTGTGTAAAGGGGTGATGGTGACTAAATGGTGGGCCAACTTCAACGTTGTGAAAATTCGAGTCACCAAGCAGACACTGAGTACCATGCAGACATATCCACAATCCAATAAAGACTTGTGCATGGATGCCAATGATTGCCGAAAGCAAAACAAATTGATGATTTGGAACATGGTGGAAGCAGGTGGAGGGGCATACTTCTTGGAAAAATATGCTAAAACTACCTTTCCGAACAACGACAACAGAGGTTTGAACTGCCAAGAAAAGACGCTGATGTGGTTTGAATTTCAGTCGAGTCAGACGAGTCTGGTCAAGTTGTGGCACAAGCACGAAGCCAACCACACTGGGTACACATTCCGCATGGGCGTGACCCTAGCGTTGGTTGTTTTCACCATGATTCGGGAGTTTTCTGATTTTGAGGAAACTGACATGGACAAGATGGCCCTCATGGAACAATTGTACCAGAGCATCACATCCTACATATGTGCCTGCTTCGGCTGGGGCGGAGGCCAACATCAGGCGTTACAAGGCCGACTCTCACCTGTCCCTGTGCCTGCAGTAGCAAATGACCAAGGAGGTTATGATGGACACCAGGATGGCAACCCTCCTGCCAACATGTGTCCTCACGTCGACCAAAAAACAAAGAAAAAGTGCAAGAATACAAGTGCATGCCAGGGATTTACCCCCAAAGGCAAACATTCGTACGTCAGGCAAGTGTGCTGAACTTATTTGTAGGCAAATAAACCTTTTACAACACTACCCCCGTCTCCGTTTACACACCCGCACAATGTCCAGCTGCGTACTGGTGATTGGGGTCGTTTCGTCCTGAATCACCACACGCACATGCATGCTTTCATTGCGATAAAGAACATAGATGTTTTGTATGCGTCCAGGGTTGAATGCCTGCATGTCTAGCAAAATGTTGAGTGGTACTTCCACCCCTACCGCACACGGGACGTGTACAATGTAGCTTGCATTTTCTTTGACCAACGCAGCCCTAGTAATGTCCAACGTAGGCATCAATTCTTGTGCCATCATGAGAATGTTTTCCACCAACTGCCGGTCCACCTCCAAACACGGCACCAGTACACTTTCTGGAACCTTGGGTCGAAGGACACTATGCAGCATACTGCCAAGACTCATTGCCTGCATGATAATATCCTGCCTTATACCACATTGCAGAATAATTGAAGAATCACGCCTCCATCTCTCGATTGTATTGAGCCATGTACTCCAAACACTTTTTGCGAATCCTGCTCTCGTTGAGAGGGGTCTTGGCCGCCAGAGGGTGGTCAGGGTCGTACTGCTTGAGGATGTCGCGCAGTCTGTCAAAGATACCCTTCCTTCCCTTCTTGCGGTTCGTGTACACCAGACGGCCACTCGAATCCGTCTCAGCAGAATTCAGAATGCTATGCAGAATCTTTTCCACGGAAAACTCTTTATCCTGGATCTGGAGTTTCTTGGCCCACATTTTGGCGACAGTATTGGAGAAAATGGTCACATTGCGGCCATGGGCAACGTGCTGCTGGACCTGGTCGGCAATCATTTTCTGGATGGCAGTGGTTTGATTGACATGGTCAGTCCGCTGGGCACGGACATGCTGGTCTTTGAATTGAGCCAGACGTTCTGTGATCATTTTGTCCATAGCAGTAGAGGGGTCTTGGATTTGAGCCAAACGTGTGGTAATTGCGTTGTCCACGGCCTTGTAGGGGTCTGGAAGAACACCTTGGTTGATAGAGTCGAGAGCCGAGTTGGTGTTGCGGGTATTGACGTCCAACTGCGCCTGGAATTCTTTCCTGGCCTGGTCCAGCATTTGCGTCTGCTTGGCTTGCTGCTGTTCGGCCTCTTTCTTGGCCTGCTCCAGCATTTGCGTCTGCTTGGCATACTGCTGTTCAGCCTTTTGCGTCTGCTCAGCCTGCTGCTGTGCCAATGCGTTGATGCTTGTGCTCACCGTGGTCAAGCCAGAAAGCATACTGTTTTCAATCTCCACCACCTTGCTCTGCATGGTGCCTATTGTGGTTGCAATGGTAGTCACGTGGTCGCTCAAGGTATTCACGTTTTTGGACAAAGTACCCAGATGCTCTGTGCACTTCGAATTCCAGGTATTTACACCCCTGACCACGGCACCGATTTCATCGTTCAGGCCAGCAATCTTTTGATTGCAGCCATCCACCTTTGAGGTACACTGCGACATGTCATTCTGCAGACCGTTGATCTCATCTTGCACACCGCCCATGGCCGCCTGCGCGTTGATCTCTGGGTTCAGGTTCTCAATGGTGTTGTGAATGTGGACGACCGCGGCCGCGGCGCCGTTGGCCCCACTGGCGTCGATGGACCGCGCAATGCACTTGTCTGCCTGCGGCTGGAAGTGGGCGGCCACCATCTTGATCGCGCCGGCCATGGTGATGTACGGCATGGTTTCCTTGGACTTGTACGCCTGGTCCGCACAAAAAATGTGAGTGGACTTTTTGGGGGATAGGTTTATTGCAAAGGGGTTAAATTAAATCAAAAAATTGTACCAGAAAGCAACCTGACCTGGAGGTCAGGTTGCTCTTTCCAGTACAAATAATGAACAAAAACAAAATCAAAAAAGACATACGTACCGAGTTGTAATTGGTCTTCAGATAATGTGCGGACATGATCTCCGCCTCGTTCATCTTGCAGAACATGTGGTCGCCGCGGCCGTCGCAGTGGACTCCGTCGCAGTGGCCGGCCTGCTTGAACTCCCATGCGTTCTTGACCTTTTTTGTAGCGTCGGCCTGCTCACTAAAGCCTCTCAGCGCACCGTACAGACTGTGCGCGAGAATCCACAGCATGTGCGGATTCTGCGGCGTGGGCAAAGTGCGCTTGCACATGACGGTCTTCTTGCCCATGTACGCGTTCGGGCCGTGAAAGAACGCAACGCCGTCTTGGCCCGCCAGGTCGTTCAGCGGCATCCAGAACACGACGCCGCGCTGCAGCATGGTGTTGTTGTGGGCCATGTTCTCGTACTCTTGCGCGGTCACCGCGGTAGCCACCCTCAGCGGCTCAAAGCTTTCGGGCCTCTTGATGTCCTTGAACGACCCGTTCACCTTGCCCAGCGTGAGGGCCTGCTGCGGCAGGATGGGCAGCACTGCCGGAACCACATGTTTTGGGGCCGTCTGCAGTGCTGCAACGAGACCAGGAGGCGGTCGAACCGGAGGCGGGCCCGCATGGTACAACCCCACATTACTGCGCGGCGGTGTCACGAACGGGTTGTATGCACCAGGAAACGGCTGCGCCGCCTGCCTCGCAATCTCAGCGTTGGTGGGCTGCTGTACGCGCTGCACCGGCGACCATCCCTCTGCCCATCCCGACATGGGTGGGTTCTCGTGCCAGCTGTAGGACAGAGGATAAAAGGCGCGTAATGAAAACACAATGTCATAAGTGTCCAAAGGGACATGTTGCCTTCTTACCACAGCAAATCCTGCATTGTAATTTGCGATTGCAGGCAACAATGGGCAGTAAACCCTTGCTTTGCTAGTAAAGTGGGATACATTGTCCACATTCAAAGTGTTTTTAACAGTTACGACAGCCATGGGACGGAAATTTGTGAGGCATAATTGCAGTAAAGCATTCATCTTGTCGGAACTTTGCCGCCGGTTTTCAAGTAATGAAAGGAATCAAGCCTGGGCTCAGTTGTATAATACAATAAAGTTGCATCTCACAACCTGAGATACCCTTGCAGAGTTCCAGGATCCTCGGAAAGCATGCAGACGGGCATGTTGTACACTGAGCAAGAGCATGCAGTGGACGAACTGCATATGTTGGACCACGACCTGGACCAGACAGAACTGGGCTTTGGCTTGGAGGACAGCGGCGAACCAGACCTCTGGTCGGACAACGACTGCACCCTGGATGATGTCGAGTGGTACCCTGACCGCGTGGTGCTGGGCAATCTTTCAGTGTTCAATGTGCCATCGCACGATTTCAAGAACATCTTCTTTGAACTCACCCATCACGGCTGCGAGATGATGGCTTTCCAGGAAGAATCTGTGACCAAAGTTTCCTGTGGAGTTCCGCAAATCGAGTTAAATGTTGCAGGCTTCATGGCACAGCATGCAGGCATGGCGTCTGTTCACGATGCATATGCAGGAACTGGATGAGGTGTACCGCAAAAGTTCCACCCGTAGCATGGTTCACCAGTTTGTGCAGCCCGATGGCGAACACGCCGATTTGTGGTTTCTGTATTTGCAGCAGAGAGAGTTTTTTGACGCACAGTATTTTTCGTCCTGTGAATAACACAAATGTACTTGGTTCATGACCCTGACTAGCATGCGTGCAATGCTGAGTACGTTGTTGCAACTGCAAGATTCCCTCACACATCACACCCATGTATCCTTGGACGAATGTTCCAAACTGCTGGTGTTCTGGCTGCAAAACTTTGAGCGTAGTGCCCAGCCAGCGGACGATACTCTGTTCAATCACATGCATATTGTTGGCATGGCACTCTGTGCTGTTGTCCACGAAACAATGACCATGGAACCACAACAATACGACTTCATCACTGCCCTGGGTCATTTTGCACCACGGATTGCCTTGTGCAGTGTGCCCATTCGCGAGATGAGTTGGCGACAACTTAGTGACGTCGTGGCCACTCTGCAAATCGAGTTTGGGACACTATTTGAACCCAAGGCACGAGGGGGGTTTCATTGCTGCGTGAAGATACAACGGTTGCTGCTGGAACTTTTGGCCAGGTTGGGATTTTATTTCACTCACGATTGGAAATCAGACCATGCTACAGAAGGATCGCTGGAAGAACTCCAAGGCATGGTTCACGCAGACGCAGAGGGGTGGATGAGCATATGCGACGACCAAAAAGTACAGATTTTGGACGCCATACACTGTTTGGGCAGTGCCAGCTGGTTTATGCTGTCTGCAAACGCCGTCCCCGAACCATCAACGGAACTCAACGAACTGCATAATTACCATCGCGAGGCATCCCTGGACGAGTTTTACACCCTGTCTGAGCTCGCAGACTGTCCTATAGGTGCTGTGGTACAATATGCACACAAGTTCAGACACCTGTTTCACTCAAGCTCACAAGTCATCTTCTTTCATTTTCCTTCCTATGTGCGGCCTAAACAACTCCCACTCAACGCACTACGAGCCGACAACGCAGACGCAATAGCTGTTTTGCCTTTGTTACAGCAAATCAGTCCCACGATTCCAGTGCTGCACGAACACACTGGCGCGGGGTTTGCAGAAGTTCATGCCAAAAACAAATGGCAGTGGGTTGTATTTGGCAAGGTGGTTTTACTCAGCGACAGCAACATGAAAGTGTATCATGGAAATGTGCGCTGTTTGCTTGCCTACACGGAAAGAGAGTAGTTGTGTACTCCAGCAGCCTTTAACATCGCAAAACGCTGCATGACTGCAATGGCGATCTGCTCGGCTTCTGCATCTTGCGTTGCGTCGGGAACCTTGCTCCAGACCACGACCGGCGCGATCGCAAAAAAGATCATCCACAGCAGCATCACTGCACACCCAACTGCAGTTTCAATCTGAGTGAGTGTTAGAACAAAGAACTCGTGAGTGCAAAAGCATACACTCACCATTTTGGGCGCGACAGTGTTCTGACGTGCCATCTTCTTGGGCGACTTGTCACCTTGCGTCTGCTTGCGTTTGCGGGGATCTTGAGGCGGTTCTTGCGGGTTCTCAATGGTATGCAACAGAGATTTGGCCACAGCGTTCAGCACAGCTTTGTCCTCGGGAACGTCGCCAAAGTGGTCCTCGCATTCATCGCAGAACAGATCCTCATCGGCCTCCAGCTGCAGGAACGAACCAATATTCTTCGTCTGCACCGGTTCCGTCTTGTTCTCTTTGCCGGCGGCCTGTTCGGTCTTGTTCTCTTTGCCGGCGGCCTGTTCGGTCTGGTTCTGTTCACCATCGGCCTGTTCGGTCTGCACGCACTCATCCTCGTCCTGCGCGGAGCGGAGTTCCGTCCCATTGCCGCTGTCTTCTCCGGCGGTGGGCGAACCAGGCGCGGTCACTGCGTCTTCCTCTTCGACCGTCTGCTGCAGCCCAGGCTGCATCTGCAGGGCGGTCACCGGCACCATCAGCGGTTCGTCCTGGTTCTCAAGCATGCGGGGTTCCTCCGCGGTGGCCATGTTGGGTACGGGTTGTGTCTCGTGTGGGCGGGCTGGGCTTTATTGTGTTTTTGCCACGTGGATTGCGTTAGTACCGCACTTGCCAAAAAAGTATTGCGGTAGTATTTTCCTTCTTGCTGACTGTACCATTAAAATTGAGATCGAGTGAGATTTTGGTCTTAAGTTAATTTTTGAGACCTCTACACCTCCTGAATTCGATACTTTACTTCGTCTCAGAGAAAATTATAGTACGGGTTGTACCAGGATGCCCAGATGGAAAACACTACCATACTGGTACTATTTCTTAAGTACCGCCGCCAGGGCTTCATCGCGGAATGCCCCCCCCCTCCAGCAGAAATTTTCACCCACCCTTACCGACCCAACTTCCTCTTACCCCAACCACTTACTTACCCACCCACCTATACTTACCTATACATATATATATATATATATATATATATATATATATATATAGATATATATATATAGATATATATATA
>MDSW01087435.1_pt1 | contig 16546 bp, 18 predicted proteins | sample 811171 | NCBI WGS metagenome assembly MDSW01 (sample SAMN05326641, study PRJNA326480) | marine metagenome | isolation source: seawater | place: Atlantic Ocean: North West | collected 2012
GTAATCTCCATACGAGAAACCACCAGGAATCACAAGGCAATCAAATTCATGCAGATTAGTTTGCTTATGAAAAACGTACTCTGCATTAAGCCCCATTACCTCTGATAATGCGTAAAGCCAATCGCCCTCAGACCATGTCCCTGGAAAAACTAGAACTCCAAATTTATTACTCAAAGAATCCTCATATATTGTAAATCAGCCCAATAGCTCCCCAACAATTTTACTTACTACGCCTCCATCAGCCTTCCCCTTAATTTTAGGCATAATAATCCCCATAACCTTGCCACGGTCCTGAGGCCCAGCAGCAGCAGTTTCAGCTATAGCTGCATTAATCAAGTCTCTGATTTCAATTTCTGAAAGCTGCGCTGGCAAGTAACGCATCAACACTTCAAGCTCATCTTCCTCTTTCTTTGCCAAATCTTCGCGCCCATTATCACGGTATGTAGAGATACTATCCCTATACTGCTTAGACATTTTTGCTAAAACATCAATTACAGCTTCTTCTGGGAGCTCACTTCTTTTTTCGATTTCAACATTTTTTATAGCAGCCCTAATCAGCCTGATTGTATCCTTCGTAAGGATATCTTGAGCCTTCATTGCTGTTTTTAAATCATCATTTAGTCGATCTTGAAGTAACATAATTATTCCGCAGCTCCGTTAATATTCGTAAATTTTTCAATCCCATCGAAGACCCCCACCATCTTGATCGCCGTTGACATTGAGTCAAAACCTTTATTCCCTGCAAAACCGCCTGACCGAGCTAATGCCTGATCCATATTATTAGTAGTCAAAACACCAAATATGACAGGCTTGCCGAATTTCCTAGAAACTTCACTTATACCTCGTGCAGATTCCGATGCGACAAGGTCAAAATGAGGCGTCTCTCCTCGAATCACGCAGCCCAATGCCACAACCGCATCCCAATTAGAAGTTTCCAACATTTTGCTTGCTGCAGCGGGCAATTCAAAAGAACCAGGCACAAAAACTATAGTAATATTTTCTTCTTTAATACCATGAGAATTGGCCGCTTCACGAGCTCCTTTCAGGAGTCTAGCAGTAATAGTTTCATTGAATTGGGAAACTATCACGCCAATACGTAAATTTTGACCATCAAGGTTTCCAATAATTTCGTTTGCCATTTGATCCGCAACCAGTCAACTGAATAAGAACAGTAAATTTAAGGTACTTGACTCGATGTTATTTTAGTTCTTGAGAATCAAGCAAATGCCCCATTTTTTTTTGCTTGGTCTTTAAGTAAAAATCATTTTCAGGATTACTACTCACCACAATAGGAACTCGCTCAGTAATTTTCAATCCGTAACTTTCAAGCCCAACTATTTTTTTGGGATTATTAGTCATCAATCGCATATTCTGAACGCCTAAATCAACAAGAATTTGTGCACCTACGCCATAATGTCTTAAATCCGGTGCAAATCCCAATTCTTGATTTGCTTCTATAGTATCTGCACCGTTATCTTGAAGTGCGTACGCCTTTATCTTGTTGTGCAGGCCTATCCCTCGACCTTCTTGCCGCATATAAAGAAAAACTCCATTCCCTTCTTTAGCAATAGCATCAATTGCGATATCTCTTTGAACACCACAATCACAACGCAAGCTTCCAAAAACGTCCCCAGTCAGACATTCACTATGAACTCTTACTAATACGGGGTTTTCAGTATCGACATCTCCAAAGACTAGGGCTACATGTTCCGAATGGTCCACTTCAGAACGGTAAGCAATCGTTCTCGCCTCACCATAGTCGGTGGGCAACCGTGCTTCTGCTACGCGTTCTATCAAACGTTCATGCTCCAATCGGTAGGCAATTATATCTGCAACGGTAACTATATTTATATCCAAAGATTCCGAAATTTCTTCCAGTTCAGGCATGCGGGCCATAGTTCCATCTTGACTCATGATTTCGCAAATCACTGCTGCAGGTGTAAGGGATGCCATTTTTGCAAGATCTACGCTAGCTTCTGTTTGCCCCGCTCGAACCAAAACTCCACCTTCTTGAGCGCGCAACGGGAACATGTGTCCAGGTCTTGCTAGATCAGAAGGTAATGTCTCCTGCCCAATAAGCGCTTTAACTGTTTCAGCTCTGTCAAAAACTGAAATGCCGGTCCCGCCATTGTTCACATCGACTGAAACCGTGAATGCAGTAGTATGCTTCGAAGTGTTATGAGCAACCATTGGGTCGATCTCCAATTTTAATAACCGTTCCTCAATCATGGGAACGCAAATCAATCCACGGCCATGAGTTGCCATAATGTTTATTGCTTCAGGTGTGACCCAATCGGCAGCTATCACAAAATCTCCTTCGTTTTCACGATCCTCGTCATCTACTACGATGAGCATCTTGCCGCTGCGAATATCTTCAATTGCCTCATACACTGTAATTCTGGGCATTTTTAACCTTGCTTAGCGCTTATAAAACGCTCTATATATTTCGCAAAAATATCTATCTCTATATTTACCAAATCTCCAAGTTTACGCGATTTCAAGACCGTATTCTCTAAAGTATATGGGATTACCGCAATCGTAAATTCATTATCAATAGTCTCAACCACTGTAAGACTTACTCCATCGATAGCTATAAACCCTTTCCCCACAATGTATTTTGAATAATCTTCGTCAAGGCTAATTTTTAATACATAGTCAGTAGTTGACCCCGATAAATCCACAACTGTCCCACAGGTGTCTACATGGCCTTGTACAATATGCCCTCCCATTCTGGTTGAAGGGGTTACTGCTCTTTCTAAATTCACTGATTGGCCTTCCTCGACAAATCCCAAGTTAGTACGCCTAAGAGTTTCAGCACTTAAGTCAACGCATAGCGAATTATTTTCTATAGCAACGACAGTCAAACATACACCATTGATAGAAATTGAATCGCTGATTTCAAGCGCTTCCATAACAACATGCCCTTCAATGCACAAATGATTGGGCATTATCTCAATTACCTTACCAAGCTCTTCAACTATTCCAGTAAACATAATCCTTAACCCGGCATATAGCCCACGACCACAATATCTCCATTTAATTCAGTTACCCGAACATCTATCAAGTTTACTGCGTTTGCAAGTACATCAATACCGTCCCCTAATACAGGCGATGGTGATCCTAAGCCTCCAATAATTCTAGGTGCAATAAATACGACGACTTTATCGACAAGTCGCGCTTCAAATACAGAACCTAAAACGTTAGCGCCTCCCTCTATTAAAACAGATACAATGCCTCTACGCCCTAATTCCTTGAGTAGTGTCGAAATATCTATTGCCCCCTCTGAATTAGGAGCAATAAAAACATCCAAGCCCATTAATTTAATGCGACTAGCGGCCTCCTCGTTAGAAACTACTATTAAAGTTTCGCCTTCCTCTTTCAGCATCGCTGAAGAACGAGGGAAGCGCCCGGCGCTATCAAGAACAACTCTGAGAGGCTGCTTAACCAACGGAGTTTTCACTCTGGCTGTAAGTCTAGGATTGTCTTTTATCACTGTTCCTATACCTACAATTACCGCATCGCATTCTGAGCGGAGGATATGAGCGTATGCCCTTGAATCCTCGTTAGAAATCCATTGAGATTCACCTAATTTTGTGGCAATTTTCCCATCCAAACTCATAGCAAATTTTGCTACCACAAAAGGAAATTCCGTTGTTATATGCTTAGCAAATGCCTCCACTAATTGAAGAGATTGTTGTGTGGGTTCGTAAATTGAAACTTGAATTCCGGCAGATTCGAGGCTCCTAACACCTAGTCCCTTGGTATGCGGTGCAGGGTCCATTAAAGCTATGTGAACTTTTCTAACCCCTGCATCGATGATGGCTCTTGTGCATGGCGGCGTTCTACCAAAGTGGTCACAAGGTTCAAGCGTTACATATAATTCAGAACCCAACGCATTAGAACCAGCATTCTTCAGAGCAACGATTTCGGCATGATCTTGACCAGCAGGCAAAGTGTACCCTTCTCCTATTATTTGATCATCCTTAACAAGGACGGCACCCACTGGAGGGTTCGGACTTGTATGCCCACTCGCCATTTGAGCAAGTTCAATTGCGCGACTCATGTATTGATTTTGAGACAACAATGTTCCTCCAATCTTGAGAGGAGAAAAAATCCCAATCTATTAAGCGTGACCCTCAGTTTTATCAAAATCCAAATGGACTTTACTTGGAGTCGGGTCTTGCTGGCCTTGGTACTTGGACCCTAATTCGGCAGATCCATAAAGAACGTCTGCAGGTGTTGTTAATTTCAAGAATGAAATTTGACCTATTTTCATACGATGATAGAGAGTTATTGGGAAATTAGAAACATTACTCAATTCCAACGTTAAGTGACCCTTCCAACCTGGGTCTACATAGCCTGCAGTTGAATGAATTAGCAAACCGATTCTCCCAAGAGAACTTTTACCTTCCAATCTAGCTACTAGGTCAGAAGGGACTTCAACATGCTCAAGAGTGCTACCAAGGACAAATTCACCAGGGTGCAGCATAAACGGGTCATCATCAGCCATAGTTACCATATCAGTAAGGCGTTCACTACTCGCACGTACGTCTATATAGGGAATCTTATTATTCCTAAAAACTAGTAAATTACGATCCAAATGCAAATCAACGCTTGCAGGCTGAATACAACCTTCCTCAAGAGGGTTAATAACTATACGGCCTTTTGCCAATTCTTCTCGTATTGTTCGGTCACTAAGGACCATATATCTCCTCCAAAGACATTCTACAGCCCACGGGGGTTAATAGAATACACTTCTTGAATTACCACCTGCAGGTGCAACTGCTTCTCCAGTTATACAGCCAGCCTGCTGGGAACAAAGGAAAGTAACAATCGATGCTATTTCTTCTGAAGTAACGAGTCTTTTAATAGCATTATTTTTTGCAATTTTTTGCTCGGCTTCCTCTATCGTAACTCCATCTCTCTTTGCATTTGCCTCAAGTCTTTGGATCAAGGCTTCTGTCTTACTAACAGCAGGGTGAACAGCATTCACAGTGATACCCATAACTCCAACTTCTTCAGACATTACTTTGGTGAAATTCATTACAGCTGCGTTCCGCATGCCTCCACTAATTCCAGCCGCATTGCGTGCCGCCATGCCATCCATATTAATTATTCGACCCCATCCCGAGTTTTCCATATAGGGCAGCACTGCTTTAGCGCACCTTAAATACCCCAATATTTTCACGTCAAAATCATTTTGAAGCATTTCTTCATTTAGGGAACTGAGTGTGTCAGGGCCTCCGGTGCCACCAACTCGCGCAGCGTTATTGATAAGAATGTCTATACCACCGAGATTTTGAAACATAGTCTCAACCATACTCTGAATATCTAAGGAAACACCTGTATCTGCACGAATGCCTAAAGATTTTACGCCCTTAGAAGTACGTATATTATTAGCGGTATTTGTCGCCTCTTCCTCATTGCGCGAGCACAAAGCAACGTTAACTCCCTCGTCAGCTAATGCATTCGCTACAGCAAGCCCGATACCTCGTGTTCCTCCAGTAACTAAAGCATTTTTACCGGCAATATTTAAATTCACGTTTTCTCCTTTGAAACAACAATGCGGACCACTAAAATTAGTGGTCCGCATTGTGAATACTAAAAGATTTTAAGAAACAAAAGTACTACCAAACACTACAGCAACAATTGCCATTAATTTTATCAAAATATTCAGCGATGGCCCTGAAGTGTCTTTAAATGGGTCTCCGACTGTATCACCTACAACCGCAGCTGCATGTTCGTCGGTACCTTTGCCACCGTGGGCTCCTGCTTCAATAAATTTTTTCGCATTGTCCCATGCTCCTCCAGCATTAGCCATCGTAATTGCAAGAAGAGAGCCAGCAGCAATAGATCCAATAAGCAAACCTCCTACCGCTTCTGCTCCCAAAAATGGTATTAATCCGACCACAATGGGAACAATAACCGCTAGCAAGCCAGGGATAATCATTTCACGCAGCGCACCTTTTGTGCTTATATCCACGCATTTAGCATATTCTGCACGAACACCTTCTTTACCTTCGCGCAATCCAGGGATTTCATTGAATTGCCTTCGTACTTCTTCAACCATGTCCTGGGCAGCACGACCTACAGCTTCCATAGTAAGCGCACTGAACACAAATGGCATCAAAGCTCCGATTAAAAGCCCAACTAGCGTTGATACTTTCAACAAATCAATTGCATCCAAACCTACGACTTCGGCATAAGCTGCCATCAAAGCCAAAGATGTTAATACTGCAGAACCTATTGCAAAGCCTTTACCCGTTGCAGCTGTAGTATTCCCGAGGGAATCTAGAGCGTCAGTACGTTCCCTCACTTCAGGGTCGAGATGAGCCTGTTCTGCAATAGCTCCGGCGTTATCAGCAACTGGTCCGTAAGCGTCAGTAGCAAGCGTTATGCCTAAGGTAGACAGCATTCCAACTGCAGCGATAGCTATGCCATAAACTCCTGCTAGCTCGTAAGCTCCAAGTACCGCAACAGCAATCACTATTAAGGGTATGACTGTACTAAGCATTCCTGTTGCAAAACCCGTGATAATAATTGTGGCAGGTCCAGTAACGGAACGAGCGGCGATACCTTTAGTAGGCTTGTACTCATAGCTAGTGTAATACTCCGTACTTACCCCAATAATCACGCCTGCAACAAGACCTACTGCTACTGCCCCCCATAACTGCCAAACTTTCTCGAAACCTAAGGAAGATTCAATTTCTAACAACCAATAAATAGCTCCAAATGATCCTAAAAGAGCAAGTAGCGAAGCAGCAAATATTCCTCGACGTAGCGACCACAATAAGCTTCCAATATTTGCAGTTTCTCCTGTACGAACAATAAACGTACCTAAAATTGAAGCCACAATACCAACCGAAGCTATAAGGAAAGGTAGTATGTACAAATTATCTACAGGGCTGTCAGAAGTAATAAAGGCACTAGCCGTAGCAGCAAGCGCCAAAGCCGCAATTATTGAACCAACGTAAGATTCAAATAAATCCGCACCCATCCCTGCAACATCTCCTACGTTATCACCTACATTATCTGCGATAACTGCAGCATTGCGGGGGTCATCTTCGGGAATACCCGCTTCTACTTTGCCCGCAAGATCTCCGCCAACGTCAGCAGCCTTGGTATATATACCTCCACCAACACGTGCAAATAAAGCAATGCTGGATGCGCCAAAGCTAAATCCCGCAACTATTTTGGGATCCTCAAAAATCATCCATAATATTGCAGTCCCAAGTATGCCTATCCCGACGACGGTAGTTCCCATAACTCCACCGCTAGAAAAAGCTACCCGCAAAGCTTTATTTAAGCCGTGTTGCGCTGCTGCTGCGGTCCTCATATTGGATTTAACAGCTATACGCATACCCACAAACCCTGTTATTGCAGATGCAATTGCACCCACTAAATAAGCGATTGCAGTCTCAGGGCTCTGCTCATCTTGAAGATAACCTAGTGTTAAAAGTACACCAAAAACGATCACAACAAAGCCCGCTAGGACCGTATATTCACGTTTCAAAAAAGCATTCGCACCTTCCTGAATTGCAGCGCCAATTTCTTGCATCCGATCTGTTCCTTCATCTGCACTTAGAACCCGTTTAGCAAGATATCCCGCAAACACTATCGCTAAAACTCCAGCCGCTAAGGCCAAAACTAAGCCGTCCATATCTACCTCCTTAACGGAACAGGCCAAAATAACTATCCCGTTTTATGATTTTTGAACATACAAGGCGAATTTTACTTAAAGACCTGAATTTTCAACATATCGCAGGTCAGCAATTTAAGCCTATTCCTAAAATTTTCCTTCCAATGCTTCCAGCAATTTCTCTAACCGCCTCTGACGCAACGTCATAGTCAAATCACCTCTAGTTCTTTCTAAAACCCCTCGAAGTTGATCCGTGGTACGCCGTAAACCGGAAGTCAATGCATCAGGAAAGTCAATCAACACAAGCAAGTTATAGACTTCATCCATCCATTCCATAAATTCTTCTGTGCGAGAAACATCTTCTTTTCTAAGAGAGTCCAATATGTACCGTCGAAGTTCACTTGCACCTTCTGCCAAACCGTTGAGAAAAGAAGATGTTTCAATCTGCATTTCCCCAGGTATGGGCAACTCTTGTTTAACTATCACAGCGTAAACAAAACAGGCTTCTGCATACTCTTTCTGAGCATCTAATGTATATCCGGTGAAATATAACTCGGGATAATCCTCAAGTATCGTTTTTGTATCTGCTACTTGATTTCTAGCTGATTCAATCAAAGATTTTGCGCTGATCAGATCATTTCGGTGTATCGCTCTTATGGCATTTGCAGAGTTTCTTATAATTTCGCGTGAAACCTTGATCGCCTGCTCACGCAATTCATGTTTTTTTGAGAATTCGGCAAGGGAAATTGTCGCAATTTCTTGAAGTTTTTTTTCTCGGCTCATTAAAGTTCTCCGAGAGAAGGTTAACAGAGTAAAAAAAGATTGTGCTACATTTCACTTAATCTAGGCATATGCTATGCTTCGAGTGCTTTGAGATAGGATCAAATTGGTCATTACCCGGTGCAGTAGGAATCTATTTTAGGCATGGTTAACCCATTTCAGCCAACTAGCAACGAACTTGTATCACCTTACGGTCAGCCTCGACCTCCGTCCATTGAAGGTTGGGATACCGAGCGTATTGAAGGTGAATCTATTGAGCAATTAAAATGGAGCGCTCAAGAAGCTTTTCCTGACCCTTCTATTTACGTACCCGAAAATTTGCAAGGTAATATTGCAGTCACCTCTATTGATGCATTACTTAACTGGAGTAGGAGATCTGCCACATGGCCCGCTGCATTTGGTCTAGCATGTTGCGTTTTTGAGATGATTGCCTCAGCGATGTCTCGTTTTGATATATCTCGATTCGGAATGGAAGCAATGCGAGCAACGCCTCGCCAAGCAGATCTACTAATTGTTTCAGGCACACTGACTTGGAAAATGGCACCAGCTGTTCGAAGAATCTATGATCAGATGGCTGAACCAAAATGGGTAATTGCGATGGGAGTTTGCGCTACGAGCGGTGGTCCATACTATCAAGGCTATAGTGTAGTCCCAGGCGTGAATCACATTGTTCCTGTTGATGTATACGTACCGGGATGCCCACCAAGACCCGATGCTCTACTTTACGGGATCATGCAATTGCATGACAAAATAAAGAAATACAGTATACGTAGTCATGCCGCAGGTGTGCACCGTTCATGAGTGTACAAATAGCAATACAACAATTAGGGGACTCTATTGAATCTGCTTTCCCTAATTCCATTACACTGTCTGATAGTAGCGGGGTATGGGTCAAGCCAGAATCAATCGTAGAAATTTGTACATACCTTAAAGAAGATCCTGGCCAAGATTATGGTCTTTTGAATTCCCTGACCGCTGTTGATTACATCGAATTTTTTGATGTTGTCTACCACCTTACTTCCCTAAGCCATAAGAAAATGGCGATTTTGAAAACTCGGGTATACGGGAGAGACAATCTTTCTGTTCCCAGCGTGCATACAATCTGGAAAGGTGCAATTTTACAGGAAAGAGAGGTCTGGGATCTCCTCGGAATTTCTTTCGATGGCCATCCAAATCTTTCTCGGATTCTGACATGGGAAGGATTCCAAGGTCATGCCTTGCGACGCGATTATTTAGAACCGCCATTACCCTATACGTGGCCTCATGGAGGGTAATTAATGACAATCCCCACTGAACCGGTAGTAGTAAATGTCGGTCCACATCACCCCAGTACGCACGGGGTTTTTAGGATGAAGCTCACATTTGACGGTGAAAACATACTTGATGCTGAACCCGTTATTGGCTACCTGCATAGAGGAACTGAAAAACTTGCCGAAGAGCGTCAATATACTCAAGTTATTACGTTAACCGACCGCCTAGATTACGTTTCCTCAATGACCAATAACCAAGCCTATGTTCTTTCTTGCGAGCAATTGCTAGGCATAGCTGTCCCAGATAGAGGCAAGTACCTTCGGGTCATTACAGCAGAACTACAAAGAATTGCAAGCCATCTAATTGGAGTGGGGTTTTTCCTTGCAGAACTTGGAGTATTTGGTGGAACTGCTCTGATGTATGCATTTAGGGAACGCGAGCGAATCCTTGAAATGTTTGAAATGCTGTGTGGCGCTAGAATTACTCTCTCGTATATGCGCATAGGAGGAGTATTCCAAGATACGCCAGATGAATTTTGGACGGCGTTACGAAAATTCCTGGATGAAATGCCCGCATATGCTGATGAAATGCAATCCTTAGTTTTTGATAGTGAAATTGTAATTTCCAGAACCAGAGGCGTGGCAGTTCTTAGTAGCGAAGACGCACTCAATGCATCCTTCACTGGCCCCATACTTCGGGCATCTGGAATCGGCTGGGATTGGCGTAAAGAGCTACCTTATGATGCTTATGATCGTGTGAATTTCGAAATTCCCACCACAAAATCAGGAGATAATTACGATCGTTTTTGGGTTCGTATGCTTGAAGTAAGGCAATCCATTTCAATAATTGAACAATGCTACAAGCAAATTGAACCTGGTCCTGTCCGATCAACTCCTGCAATGTTATTCAGGCCAGAACCCGGTGAATCATATGTTCCTATAGAAGCACCAAAGGGAGAATTAGGATTTTATCTAGTCAGTGACGGGAGTATCGCCCCCTACCGCTGCCACGTTAGAGCACCATCATTTATGAGTCTCACTTTGTTCAGAGAAATGCTTGTAGGGTGGAAATTAGCTGATGCCATAGTGACATTAGGTAGCCTTGATTTCAATATGGGTGAGGTTGATCGCTAATGGGTGAGACTCTCGCTAATAATTCAATCTATAGCAGTATCTATTCTTCCGTTTTAGGGCTTCTGGGTGAGGATTGGTCATGGCTAGCCTATTTTATTGCTGGGTTTTCAATCATTCTGCTTATAACCAACACAACCTTGCTTCTGGGAACTTTATATACTTGGTTTGAGCGAAGATTGCTTGGACGATTCCAAGGAAGATTAGGGCCAAATCGAGCAGGGCCTTTTGGTATATTGCAACCGATTGCGGATGCAGTAAAGCTCCTTACCAAAGAAGACATCATGGCAAGAGGAGTAGATAAAGTTGTATTTACTATTGCACCGGTACTCATGCTGGCTCCCACTCTTCTAGTATTGGCAGTAATTCCATTCGGCGAAAATTCCTGGCTTGTTGATATTAACGTAGCAGTTCTGTACATAGCTGCTGTGAGCGGTATTTCAACTATTGCAGTAATGATGGCAGGCTATTCCTCTAATAACACCTTCTCCCTTTTTGGCAGCATGAGAGCTGTGGCAATGCTTGTAAGCTATGAAGTGCCTCTAGTTATGTCTCTTTTGGGCATTACCGTCTTAGCTCAATCAATGTCTACAATTGATATTGTCGAAGCGCAATCAATCCCATTCTTATTGGTAACTCCCCTAGGTGCTTTCATATTCTTAACTGCAATCTCGGCAGAATTAAACCGTGCGCCTTTCGATGTTACTGAAGCCGAATCTGAGTTAGTTTCCGGTTATATGACTGAGTATAGTGGTATGAAATATGGCATATTTATGCTTGCAGAATTCACTAATACTGTGGTGGCTGGGGCAATTTTTGCCGTGCTTTTCCTCCAAGGCTGGCAATGGGCAATACTGCCTTCCTATTTGTGGTTCCTCATAAAGATAGGGATGTTTGTTTTCGTGGCAATATGGGTACGCGCCACACTTCCAAGGTACCGACTCGACCAGATTCTCTCTGTAGCATGGAAATATTTATTTCCATTAAGCCTGTTAAATGTATTACTTCTAGCAGTTGAAGTAATTGCCTGGCCAAATCGAGGTACTAACGAACTGCTAATTATGTCGCTGATCAACTGGGGAGTTACAATTCCAGCAGCATTAATATGGAGTAAGTTTGTTTCGTTGCAAACAGGTCCTTCTAATGGGGCCCTACAGGAGCATAATTAAATGTATGGAATTGGAATAATTAAAGGCCTCGGAGTAACTCTAAGGAATTTAGTCAGAACTCCTTTTACCATTCAATATCCTGAGAAAAAAATCCCTCAGCATTCTCGCTTTAGAGGCCAAGAATTCAGCTGGTATGAACAACGCTGCACTGGCTGTGCAAGCTGTGCCAAATATTGCCCGCTAGGAATTATCCGAATAGTAACTGACCCTGATGGTGGAAATGAACAAGACGGTGGAAGTTACAAAGTAGAGGTGTTTGATATAGATCAAGCACGATGCATGTACTGCGGCCTTTGCGTTGAAGCATGCCCTTATGATGCTTTGCACATGGGGACAGGTTTTGAAGCTGCCAAGCTCACTCGTCAAGAGCTAGTAATCGATATCAATACTTTAAAAGAAAGAGCCAAGCACCCGAGCACATGGTATAGACCTCAACTTGAACGCAATGAATTTAACCCTTACGAAGAAGGCTCTCTCGAGTGGGACAAAGTTGGAAGAGAGCCATTTTTCTGGCATCCCAAGAGGCCAGGGCAAATTTCTGATGAAATGGATCACAGGGCAAGCTCTAAAGGAACTTACGAAGGAGAAGATAATTAATTTGGCTCTAGACAATATCTTTTCTGAAATTGTTTTCTGGGTACTTGCAACATTAAGTATCGTTTCTGCAGTTCTGGTCATTCACTTGAAAAGCATCTTTAGATCTGCATTAATGTTGCTTGTAAGTTTTGTAGGAGTTGCAGGTATTTTTGCAATTCTCAATGCGGAGTTTTTAGCAATTGTACAGGTCTTAATTTACGGTGGTGGTATTACAGTTTTAATTATTTTCGCAATAATGATGACCACAGATGTAGACCAAGGGAACCAAAGTAACAAAATACAATTACTTGCATTATTGTCCGCAATCTCAATCCTAGGTGTTTTAACCTATAGTATTATTCAGGCCCAATGGAAAGTTTTACCAAGCACACTACCTGAGCCGATGATCGATGTTTTTGTAAACTCTCCGGCTTACCTCGGACATCTTCTGCTCAACGAGTTTGTTCTCGCTTTTGAAATAGCTGGAGTTTTATTACTAGCTGTGGTCGTAGGTGCATTGTCATTGGTGAGAGAAGACTAATGTTAGAACGATTGTTAATCATATCCGCAATTCTTTTCTGCATCGGACTTTACGGAGCGCTCTCAAGGAAGCATATTATTTCTATTCTTATGTCAGCCGAGATTATGTTTAATGCAGCTAATTTGGCCTTAGTCGCTTTTTCCCGCTACACAGTACCCGCTTCCTATAGATTCCCCGCATCATCTGCCAATCCTGAGCAATTGCTCCTTGGAGGCCAAACGTTAGCGATATTTGTAATTGTCGTTGCAGCTGCCGAAGTTGCACTCGGATTAGCCTTAATCATTGCAATTGCACGCAGGCAAAATACTTCTCAAATTACCAATCTTAATTTTATGCGAGGCTGACCAATGTGGGTGGATTACAAAAAAGCACCAAATTTGATGATCGCCGAAGCATGGAAAGAAATCTTAGAAGGCGAAGGCCTCCCCGTGCGGCTTCTTCCACAAACTGATATTACCGACCATAGAGAATTTTCATCCTTCCGAGTAATGGTTCCTAGAGGACGCGAACACGTAGCAGATGAAATTTTGAGGAAGCTTTAGATGATATCTGAAACGTTATCATGGCTGATAATTGGTGCTCCGCTAATGGCGGGGCTATCGATCATTTTCTTAATCCGGCCTTGGAACTCAAAGCTTTGGAAATTCTCAGGTTACGTGGGGATATTTGGAGTAGCAGTTGCATTTATATTAAGCCTCATTGCCATCTACTCAATTTTAGAACATTCGGATCCTAGCTTTTCCGCTCATACGTGGTTCACCATTGGAGAAAAAGGGAGCAGCACATCTTTTGAAATGACTGTTGGAATATTGCTTGATCCTTTGTCAGCGATCATGACAGCAATAGTCTCAGGAGTAAGTATGCTTGTTCAAATATACTCATTGGGGTATATGCGAAAAGATGTCGATTCTCTGGAATCACCATGGTCGGATTACCCACGGTATTTTGCCTACCTCTCACTATTTACCTCGTCAATGTTAGGCCTAGTGCTTGCCTACAATCTATTGCAAATGTTTGTCTTTTGGGAGCTTGTTGGATTGTTCTCATACCTATTAATCGGCTTCTGGTACCACAGACCTGCTGCTGCTGCTGCTGCAAAAAAAGCATTTATTGTTACTCGGATTGGTGATTTCGGTTTTATGATCGGTATCCTCTATCTCTTCTTTAACCGTTTCGAATTTATTGAACGTGGCCTAAATCCGCTCGAAATTCCTGCCATCAGTGAAATGGCCCCTCTCTTAGGACCTGGAGTAGCGACTTGGGTTGCACTAGGTCTGTTCGCTGGAGCAATCGGAAAATCTGCTCAATTTCCATTGCACACATGGCTACCCGACGCTATGGAAGGCCCCACTCCAGTTAGCTCCTTAATTCACGCAGCAACCATGGTTGCTGCAGGAGTATTTCTCGTCGCTCGATTATTTGATTTATTTGCAGTAAGTACTACAGCTATGAATACAGTAGCTCTTATTGGTGGATTTACGGCAATATTTGCTGCATTAATGGGATTAGTTGCTAACGATATAAAACGAGTATTGGCTTTTTCTACTGTGAGTCAACTTGGCTATATGTTCTTAGCAATAGGAGTTGGTGCGCCAGGTGTCGCAATGTTCCATCTTTTCAATCACGCCTTCTTTAAGTGTCTGCTCTTCTTAGGTGCTGGCTCTGTTCATCATTCCGTCCACACGTTTGATATGCGTTATATGGGTGGTATTCGAAAGTGGATGCCGGTAACGTACGTAACTACTCTAATCGCAAGCCTGAGCCTTGCAGGAATTTTCCCTCTCGCCGGTTTTTGGTCTAAAGACGAAGTCCTATCTTCCGCGTTCTCCAATACGGACTCCGTAGGCAAAATTGTTTTTTTCTTGGCGCTGGCAGCAGCGTTTTTAACCGCCTTTTACATCACGCGCCTAATGCTCTTAACTTTTCACGGAGATTTCCGAGGAGGCGTCGATTCAGTGCCGTTAGAGGAACGTATCCCTGAGGAATCTGACCTCCACACCCACAAACACGAATCTCCCAAAGTAATGACTTTCCCTATGGGTATTTTGGCTATCTTAGCAATTTTTTCGGGTCTAGTAGCTAATTCGATAATGGATCTTGGATTTATTGAAGCCCATTGGTTTTCACATTTCCTTCACGAAAAAGCACCTGCTTTCAACATATTGATTGCATCTATATCCACATTTACAGCTTTAGCAGGTATTACGTACGCAATTAATCTTTATCGCAAAGGGATTTCTGAACTAACAAATCCGACTATACTTGGAGTATTCTCCCAAAAAATATTATCGAACCGGTTTTATCTAGATCACCTTTATGAAGGCCTGATCGTAAAGAGAGTTCTATACAAAGGCCTATTCAATTTCTCACATCTAATGGACAAATGGATCGTAGATGGCAGTGTTAATTGCCTCGGATGGTTGGGGCGCAATAGCGGAAAAGCCATTGCGCAGCTTCAAACTGGACAGGCTCAAGTTTATGGATTAGGAGTTTCGCTAGGAGTAGTAGTTATCTTGCTATTCTTCCAGTTGCAGTAAAAGTATGCTCACTCTAATTACATTCACCCCAGCTTTAGGTGCAATCCTCTTGGTATTGCTCCGTGGGGATGCTCGTACTACGAGATTCATCGCTTTACTTACTGCACTCGTTACATTACTGCTCACGCTGATTATTTACTTTAGCTATGACACAGCGCAAGGTGGTTACCAATTCGTTCAACGAGCAACTTGGATTGAAGCCTTCAATATCGAATACCTCGTAGGCATTGATGGGCTCAGCGCGCCTCTCATACTGCTGAATGGGATTTTAGGATTATCTGCGGTTCTAATCTCATGGCATATTTCTGAAAAAATTCACACTTACTTTATGTGGCTATTGCTGCTCCAAAGTGCAGTGATGGGAGTTTTTGTTTCACTAGATTTAATTTTATTTTTTGTTTTCTGGGAACTTGAACTCATTCCTATGTTCTTCCTAATCTCTAGCTGGGGTACCGGGCGACGGGAATACTCTGCAATGAAATTCCTTATCTTCACCTTTCTGGGCTCAGCATTTATGTTCGCATCAATCCTCGTATTGTATTTTTCTTATCCTGAATTGGAGCGTACTTTCGATATTACAGTTCTAGCAGAAAAAAATTTGGTTAATCTGCTCGTACCATCATCCTTTGTGTTTATGGGCTTTTTAGTTGCTTTCGCGGTCAAGTTACCTATCTTCCCTCTTCATACCTGGCTTCCTGATGCACACACAGATGCTCCTACTGCAGTAAGTGTGATGCTCGCGGGGGTACTGCTTAAAATGGGAGGTTACGGTTTATTAAGAATCAATGCAGGGTTATTTCCTTCAGAATTAGTTTCTTTTGCCCCTGTTCTGGCGACGTTAGCAGTCATTAATGTCCTGTACGGTGCATTCATCGTAATGCGTCAAAATGATCTTAAACGTCTCGTTGCATACAGTAGTGTCA